>Ga0315309_1000161_pt1 | contig 40195 bp, 44 predicted proteins | sample TDP4_MG_FD_203080 | JGI IMG/M metagenome (GOLD analysis project Ga0315309, IMG submission 203080) | Freshwater sediment microbial communities from Lake Towuti, South Sulawesi, Indonesia - TDP4 | ecosystem: Environmental > Aquatic > Freshwater > Lake > Sediment | place: Indonesia: South Sulawesi...
GAAACCTCTGCTCATTATGCTTCATTCTCTGCATGTACTCTTCTTCTAGGTCCATCTTAAGAGCCATGGAACCCTGCATCACAAAAATGAATATGTCCACCATCTCTTTCTTCAGAGTAGCAATGTCTAGAGTTTGCCCGTCTCTTAGGAACTTTTTCCTAGCTCGGGAGATCTCGCCTAATTCATCGATCATTTTGAGCGTCAAGTGCTCCATGAAAGCAACTATTTCCGCTGGAGTGTCGCATCGCTCATACTTATTCCAACCAGCCTGTCTGTCAAAGCTTCTCTGAACACCGAAAATCTCGTCAAGCTCCAAACAAGAGCCTCCATAACCATGCAGTTTTCTCATTCCAGTTATGTTCGGGTGAAATTAAATGCTTTTGAAGATTTAAACCAGATTCTGGTCGCATCGTTTCTATTTGGAGCCTTTGGCTACCGCTCTTAACTCTGCGATTCGTTGTTCAACCGCGTTAATGGTCTTTTTTCGCAGGATTTCTCCGACCAATTCTTGATGGGTTATGTCTCGAAGTTTATCAGCCAACTTGCTGTCGCCTGTCACATGCCTAATCCATCGTTCAAAATCGCCACGTTCGGTGTGAAACTCAATGGATTTGGCATCAACTGTATTCAAGGCGGAGCTGAACCCTTCAAGACTGTGCACTGTGACCTGTGTTGGTCTGGCAAACTCGTAGAAGAAGGTGAAGCCCCTTTCAGCAGGGAATGCGCGTAGCATTCGGCGCGCCACCCATTCGGGTTTTTGGAGTTCAAGCATGATGCGGGCTTCGAAATCTGAGAGCACGCTGGAATATACCGTGAATGCCTCGATAGGGCTGCCCAACGCGTTGAAGTAGCAGTGCACATCGCCTGGTCCGCCCCCCTTCATACTCAAGTAGTATAAGTGGTCGCTTGACTGCAGATAGCGCCACATTCGAATCAGATCGGGGTCGCCGATATCTTTTACTAAAGGTTCCATCTGCTTCACATGATTGTAGCATGTCCACTGCATCGGGTTGACTAGCCACGCCGTGATATCGCGCTCCAAGTCAGCCCAAGAAGCGGAATAGAACTCGTGGACATCTATCTCATCAACAGGCTGATGTGTGTGCACAACCTCTATTGGCAACGCCCAGTTCAGATGATGCCATTTTATCACTTCGCCTGGTAGCCAGTGTAAGAATTCATGTATGCCGCTTTCAGGCCAGTGATGCTCCCCCAACGTTTCATAGTCCATGAATAAAGTGACAACTTGTCCTTGAGAGGACGCAAGCCAGCTGGCATACTTCTGCGCGGTTAGGGGCCACTCGTTCCACCAGCGTGCCGTGAAGCGGAATCCAACATCATCTGAAAGGCGGTAATTGCGCAACAACACGCGCAGATTCGAGTCTTTGGCCTTGTATACATAATTAGGGCTGCGCCACTGCAGGATACGCTCAACGCCTTCTGTGACTGTTGCTTCGTAGCCCAGGCTCTCAAGTGTCTTAGCTGTGGCGTTGTTGTAGAGGCACTCTGTGTTGATGCAGGTTTTGGGTTCGTAGTTGAACAGGTCTTTCATGAGTTGCCTATGCATTCGGACTTGTTCCACAAACTCTGAACGATCTGGACCGAACAAGCTAGCTAAGGAATGATAGTAAGTTTCATCGAAAAACTCGACGCAGCCAGTTTGAGCCAGTTGCTTGAACGACTCAATTAAATCCGGATTCCAGCGTTCACACTGCTCTATGAAAATGCCTGTTATGCTGTAGGCTACCTTGAACTGTTTCCACTCGCGTTTGAAATGGTCAATCTGCTCTAAGATGATGCTGTTGGCTGGAAAATAGCATTTGCGAGTTGCTCGCTCAAACACTTCTCGGTTCAAAGTGTGGTCAAAATACATGTCAAACAGGTCGCTTTTCCTCACTTGAGGTCTAGCCAGCAAATTAGCATGAAAACTCCTACTTAAACGGAAAGGCTGATGAACCTCAAAGATGAGGCAAACGTCTGACAAGGCTGGAGCCTCAGATAGCGCTCAGGTGCAAGGTCAACTTAACATGAAATCTCACTATTTATTGTTTGTTAACTTAGCATCAATAAAGTGCACAATTCCATATTCTTAATACCATATTTCGCAGTTAACCAATGAAGTGGCTGCGAGGGTCGTTCTGTTCCAAGTACGATTCTGTTCTAATTGATGGTGTTAAGTAGTTCAATGGCGAACTCGTAGATTGATGAGCATGAGCTTGGAAAGAGTATTGATACTGCTTGTCATAGGAACGTTCATTGTGTCCTCCTTAAACTTGGTGACCTCGCCTGCTGTGCCACTAACAAAGGAAGGAGCAATGGAGGTGAGCAAGAAAGCTAAACTTGTTCGACACGGCATAGCCACATCTCGCTTCTCTCAAATCTCCGAAGTAGCATACCACAATTCTACTTGGGTAGAGCTGATGAAAAAGGGACACAATAAAGAGATGTATCTGAAGGTTCCAGAGGGTCATGGCATATGGCAGATTGTTTGGACTTTTATGGGATTCCCTGTCTCAGGCTACACAGTCATTGTCATAGTTGACGCTGAAATAGGAAGAATCACTCATGAGACTGTAGGAATAGGGTTTAGATGATCTCTCATCGATGAGGAATTCCACATGCTTGTTGAACTGGTCTTCATCCTTTTCAGTTTGATTCTGACGGTCTACAGTGCTTCACGCTATCGTAAGGCTAAAATCAAAAGCATGCTCCATTTCACTGCATGTTTTGCGTTCTTGACTGCATCAACAACATTTGTGCTGATTGATTCGTCGGTATGGTTTCCAGCAACAATGACTGTCTTGAGGCTTATTGAAGTAGCCAGTCTAGCTCTGTATGCATGCTTCGCAATAATTATCATCATAGTCCTGAGAAAACTGAGTGAACCTGGCTAGACTGAGCCTAGGACTTTCTGCTCGTAAGGTGGTCTCTTCAATAGAACCTCTTCAATGTATGCCCTTAATGGTTCTGCCACGCTCCAAGCTTGAGCAATGCAGCCTTTAGGTTCATGTGGCGAGTCGCCGTCAAAGATTTCGCTTATCGAGCCTAAACCTGCACGATGAAGTTCAACGCTGAACAAAGGCTTGAGGAAATTCTCATAGGCGATGCTTCTCCAGTGAGCGTCATAGTTCCTCAGTTTCAAGAAAGCAGTTGTGAAGGGTCCTAGTAGCCAAGGCCAGACTGTGCCATTGTGATATGCTGCGTCGCGTTGGCGTCTGTCTCCCTTGTACGTTCCAATGTATCGTGGATCACTGCTTGAAAGCGTTCTCAGCCCAAACGGAGTCAATAGCTGTTTCCAAACAGATTCGACCACTAGTTCAGCTTTAACTTTGTCAAGCATTGTGAAGTCGAGTGAAGCAGCGATGATTTGATTTGGGCGCAGAGAATCATCCTTGACCGCGTCACTGACCACATCATACAGATAGTTTTTCTGAGGGGCCCAAAATTTCTCCAAAAAGCCTTTTTTGGCTTTCTCGGCCATCACTTCGTATTTCCCTACTTTGTCATCTTCTCCGAATAGAGTGGCGAGCAACTGCATTGTTTTCAATGCATTAAACCACAACGCCTGAATCTCTACAGCCTTGCCTTCTCTCGGGTTGACGGGTTTGCCGTCGACTGCGGCGTCCACCCAAGTTAATCGAGCACCATGAGTTAACAAGCCATCTGTATCAGCGCGTATGCCGAAAAGTGTGCCATGTACGTGGTGTTCGATCATTGACTGCAGCATGGTCCAGAAGGTTGACTTAACGAATTGGAGATCGGCAGTGTACTTGAGATACTGCAAGACCGCGTTGATGTACCATAGCGTTGCGTCCACTGTGTTGTAGGCAGGGGCCCATGGAGGTCTATCGGGGAAACTGTTGGGAACCAACCCTTCACAGCAGTATTGACCGAAGGTCTGGAGGATTTTCTTGGCGTCTTCGATCTTTCCAAGCGCAAGCGTCAAGCCGGGCAGAGATATGAAGGAGTCGCGTCCCCAATCTGCAAACCAGTGGTAGCCAGCAATGACAGACTTCGCATTCGTGGACTGGCGGTTGACTATGAAGGCATCGGCTGCTAAGACGAGCCATCTCAACCAGTTTTCAATGTGAATGTCGCTATATTGCTTCTGGAAGTTGTCTAGCAGATTCGTTCTTCTTTTCAACTCTGAGTCAAAGAGTGCCTCTGTGCCCGTTGAACCCGTACAGATCGCCCAAAGTGAGTCCTCTGCCTCATGTTCATCTTTGCCTGCTGCTGCGAGTATGGAAAAGCGCCTCGTTTCGTTTGGCCTTAGGTTGAACTCGAAAAAGCCCGGTTTAAAATTGTGGTCTATACTGCTCTCTCCACGCTCAGCCTCCACTCTGTAGTAGGTTTCTACCCATTCTCCTTGTCCAGCCGTGAAGCGCCCATCGGCGGAGAACAACGCCAGAACTGGAAAACCTGTGGAAGGCTGCATGATCAACGGTTGAGTGGGGCTTTTCTGCGAGATTCGCCATTGAACCTCGTCTTTACGAGTGACCATATGAAAGCCTCTGAAATTAACCAATGGTGAGGCCAAAATCCGCGCTCCCTCCTCCGAGTTGTTTGCTGCCTTGTAAGCGATTATTGAGATATTCTTTTCATGAGGCATGAATATTGTCTTCTTAAGCTGAAAGCACTCGTCAACCCTGTAGGTGTGAGTCGGCAACGGGTTTAATGCAAAATCATCAGGAAAGAGGGCATTTCTGGGCTGCAATCCCCTGGTACTTTCGCTAGCTCCAATGCTGAATTGCTGTTCGCCCAACCGAATGTCCTCATCGGTTTTAGCCAGCATCACATGCCTATCAACAGGTGGATTAAGGGCAGCGACAAGCAAACCGTGATACTTGCGGGTGTTCACGCCTAGAATAGTGGAGGAAGCGTATCCTCCTAAACCATTTGTCACAAGCCACTCGGTCTTTAGCGCCTTTTCAATATCCGAAAGCACACTACTGTCAGCGCTCATTTTGGGCAAGTAATTTTCCATAGTAACCAATCAGCTTGATTAGTCGGTGATCAGCTTTTAAAGCCTTAATACAGAGAAGTCTAGATTTCGAATTTTTCCAGAATCTTCTCTTTTTCAGATACAACCTCAGCAGTCACATGTATGTAGGCTTGGAGCCCTGAGTTTTCGATTCTGGGTTTTAGCAATTCATCGATTTGGAACACGCCCGCTGGGTTTGTCATCATGATTTTCACTGTTACAGGTTTTTCTCGGCCTTCAAGAATTTCTACACGCTTAATCGACAAGGCTGAAACTGAGTGTATGTCGATTTTTCCAGCTTCGAAGGGTATTCTGGCTCTGCCTTGTTCCATGTCTAAGGCGTCAGCAATGCTAACTACACCAGCTTCGACCGTTAGTGGCTTCCTTGGAACCTCATGCGAAACCGCGGCGTGCAACGCTTCAGAAGTTATTATTGCTCTCTCTTCCTCACTGTATATCTGCCGCAGATGTTTCTCAATAAATTCAGCGGCAAACAACACGCTAATTTGTTCATGCCCATGCCGCGTAACGATCATGCCCAAATCATGAAAAATTGAGCCCAACACAACCACAACTTCTGCGTCTTCGCTCTTCATTCCATAGTTCTTGACAATGCTAGGGGCAACTTTGTTCTTAACTAGAATCCTCAGTATCTTGAGGGCGGAGTTAGCCACTATTCTAACATGAGTTGGACCATGATCTGTGTAACCTAGCCGGTCAATAGCCATCACGTTAGCGCATTTCCAAAACGTCCACAACCGAACGTCTTTCCGCACCGTCTCTATGATATGCTTGAGTTTCAAGTTGTCTCGGAAAGGTATATTGAAAACATACGACAATCCACTGCGCCTCTCCCACGACCAGTAAATATCAAGTGAAAGGCTAAAAGCGTTTAGACCATCAGTTTAGCCACGTTCTTGCCGACAGAAGTGCCGAAAAATCTTGCCACAGGCTGACATTTTGTTCGCAGCAACAAAGCGTGAGGCTTTGTGAGCTTTGTCTCTGTTAACGTCTCCACGTGCGCCATGCCTTTGGCTACTACAAGGTTCGCTGACCGGTACAGAGCAACAAAACGTTTGGAGCATTCTTTCAAAACCAGTCCTACAGCATCTGTTCCACTTGATACCAAATCATCAGCCGCCTCCTGCATTCCCACAGCTCTTGCATCCTGGAACGTAGCGTCGTTCAATACAGGTTTACCTTTGACACAAACAACCACACGGGCGCCAAGCTTCCTCAACTCAGACACAAACAAAGTGTCAAAAGCTATTTCACCTGCATTGTCAGTCAAATACAGAATCTCGTCTGCACTCTTGGCCAAATCGAAAATCTTCGATATCTCGTCAACCGCCAAATCCTCTTGAGCACGCAACATGAGTTTCAAGAAATCCTCAAAATTGAAATCATGCTCTGGAATATCGAACTCAATGATGTTGCCAACTATGGCACACAGGCAAGCCTTTCTAAACCGCGCGTCAATTGACTTCTCTTGAGCAACCAGCCTCTTCGCCTGAGGCAAAATTTCCAAAGCTCGCTGGTTGCTGAGCCACTTCTTCTTGGCATAAGGGTCAGCGCAACCTGTGGCTGTTCTCACCAAGCGGTCACGCTTAGTTCCGAGTCTTGCCGGGACAGCAGAAGGTTTGAACTCTCTGTACAATAAGCGAGCAAGTGCTTCCATAGCTCTAAACTGCAACGCCTTGTCACTTGTCGCTTCACGGATTTCCATGTAGCCTCTATGAAGAAGACAAGGCGCGCATTCGACATCAACCTTCAACTGTGGTGTCCCTTCACTGTGCTAGATCTGCTTTTGCATAGCTTTGGCAAATTCCATTAAGACGGAATAGGGATCTTTCGCCTTCACGATGCCACTGGCTATCAAAACGCCCTCTGTGCCCAATCGCAAAGCTGCAGCTACATCGTCGCCTCGCGTTATGCCGGCTCCGCAAAGAATGATAACATCACGGTTCAACCGCCTAACTAGTTCAACCGTGCCAGACACGACCTCAGGCTTAGCCTTAGAGACTGGAATCCCTGTTCCAATCAATTCTGGAGGCTCAACCGCAATCATGTCAGGCTTGAGAGCAGTCGCAGCCGCACTTACCAACGCGTTATTGGAGCACACAACCGACATCAACCTATTCTCCCGCGCTCGCGTTATGATTGCATCAATGTCTGCGAGTTTCAACCGTCGTTCAGAGTGATTAATCAACGTGCCAACGGCACCAGCTTCCTTCACAGATTCAGCCAAAACATGTCCAGTGAAACTTCCAGCCGAAACAGAATCAATATGCTGGGAGAAAACGGGAACTGAAACGGCAGCAGCGACAGGTGCAATGTCCACAGCTTGTGGAGCGACGCCTACACATGCGTCCGTCTCTGAACTAACTTTCTCGCATGTCTTGGCAAGTTTAAGTGCATCTTTTCCCGTCCCTTCTATGTAGGTTTTGAAATTGACCAAGATGATCGGAACGCGGACTTTGTTACTCGTCAACTTGGGCATCTGACATCCCACGGCTATAGCATAAAAAAGCAGAGTTATAACAATTTGGATAAGACTAGATAGTCACGTATTTTTTTCGCTCTTTAGTCGGCAGGCCCAAAAGATGAAGAACACTCCTAAAGCTATGATCGAAGCGCTTAAAGCGAGGAGCGATAAGAGGTCTGTCCCAAACGCCGGGACCAGAAGGTGCTCCTGGGGGACGTCTACGGAAGCTCCTTGAGTCGAAGCATACCAGATTCCGAATAAGAGCGACACTGAACCAACAACGACTAGCAATGCCCCTGAGATTGCAACGGCTCTTCTCAAACAGCGTGTCCCGCTACGCCAGTTTCTGCAACGCCCTCAACCGTTTCACAATGTTGGGATGCGTCGAGAGTAGTTCAACCAGCTGGTCTAATGGTGTTACGTTCTTTCTAAGAACATCTTCAACCAGACGTTGATCTGTTCTATAACCCACTGCCTTAGATATTGCAGCGGAGTCAGCTTCAGCTCTGTCCGGATCAGAGATAAACAAAGCCTTGAACGAACCAACAGTGCCCACGTTTCTGCGAGAGTGCTTTATCCTATTGGTATAATCTACGATTTTTGCCAAGCCTTCAGAGAGTTTACGTGGACCTTCCTCGACAATGCTGGCGCTGTGGCGGTCTGCAAAATATTCCCGTAGCCTGCTCAAATATAGTGTGAACAGAGTAAGAATGAAGTACATGAGAATACTTACGATGCCAATTGCCGCTGCTCCGCCGGAGCCTCCGTCTCGGCGCCTATATGCAGATGACCATAGCATAGAGTAGCCGATGAAGTAGAAAATTGCTGGCAAGATAGAGACGAACATCATAACCTGTACATCTCGGTGTTTCAAATGGCCTAGCTCATGGCCGATGACTGCTTCTACCTCTTCTTCATCCAACGTGTTCAGCAATTCAGACGTAACGGCGACTCTGGAGCCCGATATGGGCGAACCGTAGGCGAAGGCATTTGGAATCGGGATGTTTGCGACCATGACGCGAGGCTTTTTCATGCCGCTTTTTTGACTCAGCTTTTCAACCATAGTGTGCAGTTGGGGTTTCTCAGATGGTGAGACTTCGCGAACACGGTACATGGCGTCTATTAGATAGGGTGCAATCAACCATTGGATGATGTTGAATCCAACAACGAATATGCCCAACAAGAGCAGGTCAAAAGTTTGGAAGACAAATATAAGAACAGCTGTGAAGAACAATGTGGATAAGCCTATGATTATTGTTAATGTTCCAAGTATGGATAGGCGTAGTTGCCACAAGCTCATAGTTTTCACCAATCATAAATCAACCCACAGCCGAGACTTAAATTCTTTGCTTTAATGCTAGCTGTCTAACATTAGAACAACTTGCTCAACTATGATTTCATTGTTTCAATGCGATAAAGGTTCCCGACTTTAGCCACGTGAAACTTGACGCCTAAAATCTGCTCAGCTAACCAAATGTTTGTATCCAGATGATCTGTCATGAGACGGCTAAAGTAAACCGAGTTGCCTTGAGCCAACGCAACATAGGGCACTACCATATCGGCGAGATGTGAGTCAACTGTCGCGTTCGATTCGAGTTCTTTGAGCAGATTGTCTGCCGCTTCGCGTCCCACTTTTTCGCTCGGCTTGCCCAACTCACCTATGGCGTCTCCGCCTAACAGCGCCCTAGTGTCGCTTTCAGCCCACAACACCAGCGAACTACCTTTCTGAACCGGATTCGACGTGTCATTCACAACTTCCACCTCTGCGTTCAAGCCTGCAGATTTGATGCGTTCGTTGGCGGTTACTGCTTGACGCTCAGCGACCCTTCGATCAGCCAAAAAGGTGCACACAGACACGCCTTTTAGGTATCGTAAGCTTCCAAAATCTTCCAGCCTTATGGGATTCAGCCTTGGACACGGCTCAACTTTGAGAATAACCTCGCCCATTCCCTTTGGGTAGTAACCATATCTTTGTATAGTAAGTGTGGCTTTCAAACCCATATGCGCCAACACAGACAATAGCACATGTTTCAGATAGTTGATGGTCGGCGCGTTTCTCACGTCAGTTCCACCCTTTACTACGTGCAAGCGCACTGGCTTTCTTGCGCAAGTGCAGATTGGCAGAACGGTTAACAAGAGCATGGGGATGCTACCAGCAGTTCCGATTTCAGCTTGAACTTCGCCTCCTTCGATTTCGCTCGGTGTGAACCAAAGTTCGCGTGAGCCCAGAGTCGCGCCTCTAACGCTTGCATGGCAGAGTTTGGCTGCTGTAAGTACGGCTTCGAGATGCTGGGGGCGCAGCCCCGGCTGAGCACGTTTCTCACGTATGTTGAAAAGGTGAAGTGGCTTTTGTAGAATGGCAGCCAAGGCAACGGATAGGCGCAGTATGGTGCCGCTGCCACTCTTTTGGCTGCCGTCGATTTCCAGCACTTTCAGAAACCTCTAACACTGAATCTGACTAGGATTCTTTTGTAGCTTTTGACTGAGATGCGTTGAGGACAAAACAAAAATGGAAGCTCAATACCAAAGAGTAGTGTAAGCTGGCGATTGCATGAGCGAAAAGAAGCCAACTGCAGAGGAACTAGCGCAACGAATAGACCAACTTCTCATTGTCCTGAAAGAAATCTCGCAGGATTTAACTGATATCTCAAAGAATCTGAAGGCAACTGGCGTTGCAGCACCCGCGCCTACACCACCGGCACCTACTCCACCGGCACCTACTCCATCAGGAACACGAACGGTAGCAGATTTGAGGACGGTTTTTCCAACAGAACTGGAGAGCATGCTGTTCTTCGAGGACACAGGAAAATACATAGTGATCAAACCTCGTCAATATTTAGGTTCAGAAAACTTCGCCAAGATCGCTTCCTTGGTGCGCGGCGAAGGCGGTGAATACATAAGCGCCGGAAAAGAGTCACACTTCAGAGTTCCAAAAGAACCAAGATAATCATTTGCCTTCAAGCCTCGAAACGACTTCTCTTATCACACGTTCGATTTCCAACACGATTTTACCTGAAACGGCAAAACGAACACCTAAGTAACTGAAGAAGACGCCCTTCTTTCTCAGATCTAGAATTTCATCAAAATCTGAAGTGAAAACCAATTGAGGATGCCGATCTAGCTTGTAAGCTGCTAGAATCCCCTGTACAGTTACTCCCCTCTTGTTGGCAAAGACGTGCATTTCCGCAATCCCTGATGGGATGTTGCACAGTTTTTCAAGGGTGTGAAGTCTGAGATCTTCCGCCTTGCAAGGAATTGAAACAGCGATAAACGGCACCTTCATATCATTAAACCCGAATGGAAACGCCAGCACTTCGACAGTCCCTATCGAGGCGTCAATGTTAAACCAGAGATACCCTTCGTCGCTGATCTCAAGGTTTGGATACTTGAACGGCGCAAGACGTGCTCTCAGTTCCTCGAAGCCCGTCAGAAACCGAGAAAGAGCCAGGATAGCATCTTCGCCTTCCATACAGAAGTGCCAGCCGTCTAAATCCCTCCTCAACTTCTCATCACCTCACCCAGCTTAGTAGCTGCAAGAACATCTTACAACATGTGTTCTAATGCTTTTTTGCTGTTGAATTCTGACTATGCTAAGGTATTGAGACACCTACTTCGTTTCCAAGTACATGCACGCCTGCTTCACGATCAGAGACTCAGTGCAGAAACTTAGAGGCGGGCTAGATGAAATCTCAGCCGTCTCAGCTCTTAGAAGCAAAGTAGAAGAAGACCTTAAGGGTCAGTTGCCTGCTTCTTCCACACAGTCTTTCAGCCCGATCATTCAGATGATCATGGCACCTGAACAGACTCAAAGCAGCATTTCCTAAGGAAGTAAATGTCCATAGCATATTTTGAAGTCTCGGAATTCCCCCCTGTAATCTTCCCAAGCGACCTCGACCTGTGTCACTCTAGCGCCGGGCGGACCTCGCCTGCAAAACTCAACAAGCCTATCAACTCTGTCTTTCTCTCCTTCAAAAACAGCCTCGACTCTCCCATCTGGCAAGTTTCGAACCCAGCCATATACGCCGTGTTTCATGGCTTCGTCTTGTGTTTCGCTCCTGAAAAATACGCCTTGCACCCAACCACGTACATAGACATGAACTCTGACCTTTGGCAACCTAAGTAGTTCCTCTCTACCCAATCCCTCGGCTTCGATGTCACTAACGATGGGCGTAGTAAGCCGTCAGCTTCCAGTTGATGCTTTCAATTCGAGCAAACCCGAAACGTTCAAACTGTACGATGTCGTTCGGCTTGAGTTTTCGGCATGCTTCTTCAGCTATACCTCTCGCCACGGTTGCATCTGGCATAACAACTTCACAGGGGATGCCCGTGCCAGCTGGCAACCAGTGAACCAAAGGCGCACCGAGCTTTCTCGCTTCTTCATGGCCCTTGCTGTGATAACTTGCCTCGATAACTCCAGCCTGCACATTTCCAATTTGTATGTTGAAAAGCCCCATCAATCGTATGACTTTGCGTTTTCTCAGCAGGCGTAGGTCTTGTGATGCTATCCAGAATTCAGCTGCACCTTTCTGCGGTTCGACTTTGAGTTCACGGAAGCCTCGCTTTTCGTCGCCTGGATGAAGCGGAAGCCGTGCCACAACAATCTCCGGGGTCTTTTTGACCTCAAGCTTTCTAGGGTCCCGTACAAAGAAATAGCGATTAGCCATTGGATCGAGCAGTTTTCGGTTCGCTGCGTAGAGGTTTTCCCAGCTTAACGTTACGTCTACGGTTTTGGGACCAACTTCAATTATCAATCGCCTTATGGTTTCTGGCCGGATTCCGCGTTTTCTCAGAGCCACGAAAGTGGCTAGCCTTGGGTCATCCCAACCCGTGAACACGCCTTTTCTGACGCCTTCAACAATTTTTGATTTACTGAGTAAGCCGCCAGTAATCTTCATTCGCCCATAATGAATGGCTTCAGGATACTTCCATCCTAAATGCTTGTACATGTATTCCTGCCGCGTCTGATTAGTAAGATGTTCCTTGCCCCTTATGATGTGGCTTATGCCCATCAAATGATCGTCGATGCCTGCGGAAAAGTTGTACAAAGGCCAGACACGATACTTACCACCCGTTCTAGGATGCGGATACCTCTTCGGGTTAATTATTCGCAACGCCGGCCAATCTCGTACAGCAGGGTTCGGGTGATTCAGGTCTGTCTTTATGCGTACAACCGCTTGACCTTCTTTATAGGTTCCGCTTAGCATGTATTTCCAACGGGTCAAGTGCTCTTTGGCAGATAAGTCTCTACAGGCACACGGCTTCTTGTCCAAGACCGCGAGTTTGCGGAATTCCTCTTTTCGGCAAGTGCAGACATACGCGCCCCCACTTGCTAACAATTTTTCTGCATATTCGTAATACGCGGGCAGACGATCGCTTTGGATGACTTCCATATCCCACTCGCAGCCCAGCCATTTCAAATCATTAGGGATGGCTTCGTAAAAGGGCAGAGCCGATCTCTTCAAACGTGGGTCAGTGTCTTCCAACCGCACTCTGAACGATCCATTATAAATTTTAGCATATTCGTCGCAGAGCACAATGGCGCGCGCGTTCCCCAAATGAAGCATGCAGTCAGGATTAGGCGCAAAACGGGTCACCACACGCTTGTACTTGTCAACGTTCGGCAATGGTGGAAGGACCCTTGCAGCCTCAACCTTCTCCTTTACTAGAGCATCAGGCCATTTCTCCTGAACGATTTTTCTCTGCTTTTCCAGAGGAATTCTGTTCACTTCAGCAACAACTTCCTGGATCACCGACACTAGTTCCTTTATCTTCATTTTCAATTGGGGCTTCTCTGTGAGTAGTTTTCCCAGAACAGGCTGGAACTGCGCCTTTCCGCCATAATTAAGCGCGTTCAGAAACGCGATCTTCCTTATGGTTTCTCTTTCGATCCTTTCCACCATGATCCATGCGCTCTATCTACACGAACTTCATGTTATCTCGACTAGATCTTTCTTTCAACAAGATGCTCTGCGAATGCTCGGAGTTTCTCCTTAGCCTCTGATGGAGAAATAAGTCTGTCCACCTCTTTCCAGCTATCAGCCACAAGCCTCCTAGCGAATTGTCGAGCATATTCGATAGAGTCATATCGCTTCATGATTTGGACAGCCTCGTCCCTCAGCCTTTGGTCAACAGTGTGTTTTTTCAGAATTGCGACTAGCCTCTTCCTGTCATCTGGCTCAGCTTTCTCCAACGTGTGAATCACGATTAGACTTCGCTTGCCTTCAGTTATGTCTTGGCCTCGACCACCCTTCCCCGCAGCAAACTCTTTGCCAGCTAAATCGAGAACATCATCTTGAATCTGGAAGGCTATGCCTATGGCCTCGGCGAACCTACCTAACCGCTCGACCGTGTCATCGCTCGCGTCGCACAAAACAGCAGCAATCCTCGCTGCCATTCTGGCCAAGGTGCCAGTCTTGTAAGCGCACATCTGCAGGTATTGCGTTTCAGTGAGCCTGTCAGCATCTGCCAAGCCTCTATGCCAGGCAATATCCATTGCTTGACCTAGGCTGAGGTTGATCATTTCACTAACGTATATCGCATAGATTCGGCTCAGCTTGTCGCTACCTATCTTTTCACTGTTTCTGATCAATGTCAGCAACGGCAAGTAGTACAGAGAGTTTCCAGCATTAATCGCTACATCAAGTCCGAACAATCTGTGAGTGCAGGGTTTGCCTCTTCGAAGCTTGGAATCATCCTCAATGTCATCAATGATTATCGTTCCGTTATGAATCAATTCAGGTATGATGGCGAATTCCTGAAAGCTCTTCGGATCCTTTCCCAAAGCTTCAACAACAAGCAGAAACAATGATGGTCGCCATCGTTTGCCGCCGCGTTCGAGGAAATTCCATATGGGCTCAGCAATAGCCTTGTCTAAAGCTTCAATGTTATAGTCGTATCGAGGAGGATTTAGAGAGAAAACAATAGCAGATTTATCATATTCCTTTGGAATGTAGCGTTCGATCAGTTTATCAATAATCGGTGCGTTCTGTACAAGCATTTTTTCCACGTCGATTCCCATATTTTCACCCTTGTTTCGTGTCTTTAAAGGCCTCGTCTTGCGTAGTTCTGAGGCTCAAACCCACGCATCACTAGCCAATCAGCCATCTTGCCAGTAACGATCAGAGGGACTTTTCTAAGTTTCGGAACAGAACCAGCCCTTGCCAAAAACATAGTGATCCTTAACTCGTCCAGCAGGAGCTGGAGCTTCTTCTTGACCTTATCTGCACCGTGAAAAGCTGGGTCTAAGACAGGATACGCCACACCAGTGAGACTGGCACCTAAAGCCAGCGCTTTGGTCAAGTCTATTCCCGATCGCAACCCGCCAGAAGCAATCAATGGAATGTGAAGAACTTGCGCGGCTTCAACTAGGCTCGCAGCCGTGGGAGTGCCCCAGTCCCAGAAGGTTTCACCCAGTCTCTGATGGGTTTCATCTCTTCGTTTCTTGGCTCTGTAGTATTCAACTGCGGCCCAACTTGTTCCACCAGCCCCTGCGATGTCGATTCCAGCCACTCCTATTGCCTCAAGTTGTCTAGCTTCAGAAGCGGATATTCCGCAACCCGTTTCTTTCACGATGACTGGAACGCTCAAACCTTCAACAATGGCTTTGATGCGGGCAGTCACCCCAGTGAAGGCGGTTTCACCTTCTGGTTGAATGGCTTCTTGTAACGGATTCAGATGTATCGCCAAGGCGTCTGCCTCCAGCATTTCAACCGCTTTCTCGGCTTCTTTGACACTGTATCCTTTTGCCAGTTGCGCCGCGCCAATGTTAGCCATGATGAACGCGGTGGGTGCCTCCTTGCGTGTAACCGCGAACGTGGTTTCAACAGCAGGGCTTTCGAATGCTACCCGCTGGCTTCCGACTCCCATTCCCAACCCTAATTCTTCCACGGCTTTTGCAGCTGCTATGTTAATTTTGTTTCCAACCCGAGTGCCGCCAGTCATTGATTCAACGATGAGTGGGGCTGAGAACTTGTGCTTAAAGACTTTAGTGGACAGGTTTACTTCATTCATGTTGATTTCTGGCAAAGCTCTGTGCAAGAGATGGATGTCTTCGAATCCAGTTGTTATTCGACGGGCTTGAACATTTTCTCTTAAACAGATGTCCAAATGATCGTCTTTTCTTTCTTCCGTCTGCTTAGTCAACGGTGCTTTTCCACTCCTCAGTCTTTTTCGATGAATGTGCCGATAACTTTTTCACCTCGCAGAGCTCTGTAAATCCTCTGAGACTTTGATGCATTCACAATTAGTGTAGGGATTCCTGTTTCAATGGCAGCTGCAAGTTCAACCATCTTACCTCGCATTCCACCCGTCACGTCAAAAACACTCGTACTCTCGAGTTTTCTCCAGAGCCTTCTCAACTCCCGCAGCGTGCACTTTCTGATAATACTATGTCGCCCAGGCTTTTTTGGATCACCCGTGAACAGCCCGTCTTCATCTATGCCTATTATTATCCGCCCCGCACCGAACTGAACCGCAGTTGAAGCCACCAATTGATCTCCAGACAAAACGGTAAACCCTTTGTCAGAGTCTAGGACAACGTCACCATAGAGTAGAGGCACAGAGCCCATCTTAAGCAGGCGTTTCAATGGTTCATTCGTCATCGCAGTTATTCGACCAGACTTCGAAACAATAAAAGAGGATGGTGCAACGGTCATAGCGGGGATATTATGCTGTATTAGGGCTTCTAGAACCATGTTGTTCAGAGTTATCATGGCTTGATGAGTCTTCGTGAACCCGAGAAGCTGAGCAGCTCCGCCTCTGAAGCCTTCCTTTATTGCATATTCTTTTGCCAGCGGATGACCGAACGAACCGCCTCCGTGCACAACAATCAGCTGTGGTGTTTTGGCGTCAGCAATCTCTTCTGCAAGTCTTCCTATTGCCTTCAGATTGGCTGTGAAAGCTTTGTCTTTATGGGTTATTACCGAGCCGCCGAGTTTCAACACTGTCGGCTTAACGCTCAATTCTAACGCCTTCATCCGTTTTGCGCGCCTCAAAAGCAATGCCGCCAGCACGCTCAACAGCACCCATGATCTTCTTCAGCTTGTTCTCCTCCGCCAAGGCTATCATGCAGCCGCCTCCGCCTCCTCCAGTAAGCTTAGCACCATAAGCCCCGCCATTTCGAGCTGCGTAGGTTAAACGTTCAAGAGATTCATGTGAAACGCCCACAGCAGAGAGCAAGGCGTGGTTTATGTTCATTAGCTCCCCTACAGTCTGGAGGTTTCCTTTTCTAAGGGCTTCAACGGCTAGTAGCGCTGTTCTAGCGGCAGTGATGAATATCAGGTCTACCACTGATGGAAAGCCCTCTCTTATTTGGCGGACTCTGGCAACCAGCTCACCTGTGGATCGTTCGACTCTTGTGTTGCCGATCACCAGGGGTATGTTTGTCTCTACTTTTAAGTCAATGAAATCTCTGCCTCTCTGAAATTGAAGTGCTCCGCCGTAAGTTGAGATGGCGGGATCGATGCCAGATGGTGTGCCGTGAACAAGCCGCTCAGATTCATAAGCCATGCGGAAGATTTCCTCGCGAGAAAGTTGTAATCCCAAAAGGTGACTGACCGCCGCCACTGTTGATGTTGCTACAGCTGCAGATGAACCTAAACCAGCAGCGATAGGAATGCTGGATCTGATAGATACGTCCACGCCTACCCTTTTTCCAGCTTTCCCCAGAACCTGTTGAACAGCGTTTCTGATAGGCTCAAGTCTAAAACGTGCTTTCGAGCCGCCTTTCGTTGCTTGAAATCTATCCCCTTTAAATGTGCCTGCAATGCGCATGTCGATGGAATTTATGCTTATTCGCTCGTCCTTTCTGAGTTGTGTTGTGGCGCTTGCTCGCTTGTCAATTGCGAGGACAACAGCAGGCTGCCCATAGACAACGAAATGCTCGCCAAACAGTATGACCTTCGCTGGCGCAGAAGCTGTTACCGCGTTTTTTTTCAGATCGGGCATGAGCTAACTACCTCGTAAAAACTAAAGAAGCATAGCCTACAACCGCTGAGTAGTCGCCTACGGCATCGCCGCTCGTCTTGTAGCATAGCAATTTTCCGTTTCTAGTGCCTAAGAGTTTTGCGGCAGTTATTGTAGCAGTGACTGGCCCATAGCCGCACATTGAAACTTGATTCGCCTCAACTGTTGAGTAAAGCGCTTTCTCGTCCAGTTTTAGAGCGGCATCAATCACGGTTTTGTCCTTTCTTTCAGCCACTTTCTGTGGCTCGTAATGAGTCATATCCGTAGAGGCTATCACTAGAGCATTCTTGTTTCTCAAAGCCTTAGCCACAGCTGTACCAACTTCGCGGCTTGACTCAAAGTCTTGCATGAGTAAGCATATGGGTATGAATTTGAAACTTGACCCGTACAAGTACTGTAGCCAAGGCAATTGCACTTCAATTGAATGTTCGCGCAAATGAGCAACCTCATCCATGTCTATTATGCTTGACTCGCTCACGACACTGTCTGCCAGTGCTGTGTCAACCCCCACATTGCCCAATGGCGTGCGCCAAGTTCCCTCGCGCATAATCGCTATGCCGCTACCGGCTCCAGTATGGTTGGGACCGAATATCACAATGGTGTCAGGTCTGCCGTCCTGAGCCAAATAGTAGTAGCCGTGAGCCGCTACTGGTCCAGAATACATGTAGCCTGCGTGAGGACAGACTAATCCAATGATGCTCTTAAGCTTGCTATCAGCAACTATGGGCAAGGCTTTAGGTCCAAGTTCATGCTTGAAGCAGTCTTCTATTTGGGCTCTTAGAGACTGAGCGTTGCCCTCGTAGAACGTTCCAGCATAGGCTGGGTTTCTAACCTTCAAGGTTTTGCGCCTCAGTGTGGGAGTTATTCTTCTTTAGCCAGCTTCACTTCAAAGTCATCGATTGTAAGTGTTGGACTACCATCTGCAGGAAGTTCGCCTCTCTCGCGCAGAATCTGACGAGACAAAAGCCAGTAGATAACTGCTAACGCTCGCCTACCCTTGTTGTTGGTCGGAATAACGAAGTCGACGCCTGCGAATTCGTTGTCTGTGCTACACAATGCTACGACTGGAATGCCTATGGCTCCTGCCTCTTTCACTGCTTGCACATCAGCCTTTGGATCGGAGACTATGACAACGTTGGGCTCGATGCGTCCAGCATATAGAGGGTTCGAGAGCATGCCCGGAATGAAACGTCCAACGATTGGAGTTGCCTTTGTGAGCTCGCAGAATCGTTTAACTGGCTCTCTGCCGTAGAGGCGTGCAGCAATTGCCACAATTCTCGAAGGCTCGAAACGCGCAAGGAATTTGGCTGCTGCTCTGATTCGTTCGTCGGTTTTCTTGACGTCTAAAACGAATAGTCCATCTGGACGGACTCTGTAGATGAAGGAAGCCATGTCTTTGGTTTTCATTCTTGTGCCTATGTGAATGCCTGCAGACAACAGAGTGTCTTGGGGCAGAAGAAGCCCTTCGCCTACTCGCATTTCCGTTTCAGCTTGTGTGGCAGATGCGTCTGCGGAAGTCTCTAAAGGAGCTGGAATATCTGATGCTTCAGTTACGGATGGCGGTTCTTCTTTTCTCTCTTCTGTTGACATACATTTTCGTTCTCCTATATTGTCAGCGCTGCCATTTTAGCGCTTTCCTTGAGCATCTCCTCGATTCGTATGAGTTCATTTAGTATAGCTGTTCTGGCGCCTTCAACAACGCCTGCCTTTATTATTGGGCATCGAAACGCCACAGATAGGTGTGCTATGTGGGCTTCGGTTGTTTCGCCTGAGCGGTGCGACATAATTGGCACGTAGCCTTCTTTCTGTGCCAGCTGGGTTGCTTGCCAAGCGTCTGTAAGCGTTCCGACCTGATTGCCTTTAATAATTGCGGCGTTCGCCGCGCCCATACTTATTCCTTTTTGTAAGCGTTTCATGTTAGTTACGAAGAGGTCGTCGCCGCAGATAAGGCAGTTTTTGGCTTTCTTGGTCAGTTCCGCGAAACTTGTGAAATCTTCTTCATGGAATGGGTCTTCTACGTAAACAAGTTTGTATGCTTTGATTAGGTGTGTAACGAAGTCTAGTTGCTCGCCCTTGTCTCGTTTCAGATTGTCTCGCTTGTATATGTAACGTTTCTCCTTTGGGTTCCAAAGAGTCGAGGCAGCGATATCCATGCCCACGCCGTATTTCACTCCAGTTTCATCAGACACCAGCTCACAAGTTGAAGCCACAATGTCCAATGCGTTTTCATTCCCCATGTTTGGTGCCCAGGCGCCTTCATCCGTTCTTCCACCAGTAAATGTGGGATCTCTCTTCTCCAAAACATCACCGATCGTCTGATGAACATGGGTGTTGGTTTTCACTGCTTGATAAAACGAGTCAACTTCCGTTGGCAAGGCTAAGAACTCTTGAATGTCGGGCGCTTTTGCTCTTGCGTGGCGACCTCCGCCGAGAACGTTGCCAAGTGGGTGCGGCAGTTCATTAGCTAGTTTCCCTGCCAAATGCTGAAAGAGCGGGACGTTGCTGGAGACAGCTGCGGCTTCGGATACAGCTAGTGAAACTGCGTAGGAGGTGTTTCCGCCTATGTTTCGAAAGTCTGCTGTGCCGTCGATCTCGTGGAGTAACGCGTCGATTTTCTCTTGTTTCTGCGTGTCCTGTCCGATCAGTTTTGGCGCGATGACTTTTTTGACTTTTTTGATAGCTTCGTTAACATCGCCTTTTGGGTAGGGTACTGCCTCCCCCTTTCCTCTGCTGGCGCCTGCTGGTGCTGAGGCACGTCCACAAGCTTTTGGTGTTGCCACGTCGATTTCTATTGTCTCTTCTCCTCGGATATTGAAGATTTTTCGCGCTGCCAAGCTTTTGATAATGGTTGACAGAGAGTGTGTTTCCCCTCGGATGTGGACTGATGTTATTGGGTGGCTGTGGCCATTTTGCGTTTGCTTGCCTCTTCATAGAATTTCAGGATTTCATCAATTACTTCAACATGTGACAGGAGCATGCGCCTGCAGCAATATCGTTTAACGCCTAAACTGTCCAAGACTTTGCCTGCGTCTTCGCCTTCTTTCACTCGCTTGGCGAAGTCTTCCCATTTGTCGCCGATTAGGAAGCCGCAGCTGAAACAGCGGACAGGAATGATCATGACAGCTACACCTTCATTGTGCTGTTAGGCATAATGTTGACTGTGAATTAAACTTTATTGTTGGGTTTTCGTTTGGTTTGTCAATTTGGTTGTTTTTTCTTGTTTTTTGTTATTTTCAGTAACTCTGCGTACTTTGCTGTTATTCTGTGTTGTTTTTCGTGATTTTCCTTTTTTTGGGTATCGGCGTAGCTTGTGTGGTTGTTGTTCGTGAAGGCTGTTCTTCTTTAGGACTGGGGGAGCAGAACTTTAGGTGCGGTCCGAGCAACGGCTGAAATAAATATCCAGTAGAGACTGTTGGCAGCAATGGTGAGGAAAGCTTGCGGGTGAAAAAGAAATGAGAAAGATGTTATTCACACCGCTCATAGTGTGCATGGTTGTACTTCTGTCAATGGTATGGATGCCAACAGCGTGCGCATTAACATCGTATTCTTTCACTCTCATGGGTCCGAACGTTTCGAAGGCTGCAGCCACCATTCCAGGCACTCACGTAAAAGCGGGAGATTGGCTACGCATCGTAGGTTCAGGAACTTTCGACACATCAACTGGTGCTGTAAGTGGAGGCGGTGCCTATACACACGTCAACTTCGACGGCACAGTGCATGGCAGAGGAATCTGGACAGTCACGCAATTCGTAAGCCTCACCCCCTATGGTGGTCCACATCCAGGACAGCAAGGCGGACTCCTGAAAATCATAATCCACGCCATATCGACAAGTGAGGCAGCAGAGTTCACTTTCATGGTGCAGATCAGCAGCCCTGTAAACGCTCCTGAAGGAGCACCAGCCGAAGGCCTCACTGTGTGGGGAGGCCCAGGCTACGTAGTCCCAGTCTTTGGGGTAGTTGTGACTGGTCGCACACTCTTCCATCTGAATGAATAAACAAGCTACGGTTGACGAAGCACCTCAGACCCACCTGAAATTTCTCGATGTCTCTAGAGAAATCTCTTTTTCTTCTTTTTCAATATGCATAGAGAGCAACCAAACTAAGAGCTTTAGATTTCGAAACGTGAAAAAGGGGCTTCCATGCTTAGGCTTACTGCCTCGATAGGCGCGAGCAATCATATGCTAAAAGCGTGGCTTACTAACTGTCGATGCATAGGTGCAATTGTAAAACTCTCTTCATCCTTGCAGTATGACATGAAATCTTAAATGCTCACTGCTCTGCCAAAAGATAGTAGACGGTTGGTCGCCAATGCATACAATAGGGTTAACATTCCGGGGAATACGTGAAGCCTACTACAAATTCTATCGTGCACTAGGAACAGGCCTGTTAGGTGAGATGGTATCTGTGATCCGAAGACATACGAGGACTTCTCTTGAAACAAATAGGTCAGGCTCAATCAAATTCGCTCTTCTTCTGAGTGGTGTTGATATTGGGCATTGTATTGGAGGGTTTACTGTTAGACCCAGATCGATGTGGTAACCATGGGAGACATTCGTGTCGCATTTTGGAACTTGCAAAACTTGTTTGACATAAAGGCCTCGGAGATAGCTGCGGATCTCGAATTCACACCAGACAAGGGATGGGACCAGACGGCCTTCGATAGCAAGGTGGTAAATTTGGCCAGCGTCATAAATATGATGCATGATGGACAAGGGCCAGACTTGCTAGGAGTATGCGAGATTGAAAACAAAGAAGTTGCTCAGAGGCTCATTGATGGAACAGGCCGCGATGACTACGAACTGGCCCATGTGGAGAGCCCTGACATAAGGGGCATCGATGTGTCCCTTATTTATTCCAGAAACGTATTTGCACTGGATGGCGACCCTGTTGGCCATCGCATACATTTTCGATATCCGACTCGAGACATATTCCAGGTAAAACTTTCTGTACTTGACAATAATGCAGAGTTAAATATTCTTGTTAATCACTGGCCTTCAAGAAAGCAAGGGCAATATGAAACGGAGCCTTACAGAATTGCAGTCGCCGAACATTGCGCAAGCATCGTTGACGACATCTTGAAGTTCTCACGCAACGATTTCCTAGGATTACAGGACACAGAGGCAAGCCTTACAGAACTTAATAAGCGTTGGAATAGGAATGTGCTTGTTATGGGTGATTTCAATGATGAGTCTTTCAATAGAAGCGTATTGAACAACCTTCTAGCTACTCGCGATCTGGATCATATCGAAGAGGAAATAGAACGTTCTGGCAATAGAAATATCCCTACTGCGAAAGCATATCTTCCGCGACGAGCATACCTATTCAACTGCATGTGGGGCCTTGTTGGGCAATCAGACATAGGAACACTATACTTCTCCGAATCTACCAATACGATGAACCTATTGGACCAGTTTATTGTATCGCGAGGACTATTTTATGGCAAGCAAAAGTTGAAAATGGACCTTGGCAGTGTTAATATTTTCAAACCAAGCATTATGACCACAAGAAAGGGAAGACCAATACCTTTCGACAAGAAAACGAAGAAGGGATTCAGTGACCACTTTCCTATAGAATGTATAGTTAGGAAAGTATGAACACCAGACTCCTTTTTTGTTCTCATTTCCAAAACGTTCAAACCCCCGAAAAACCCTCACAAAAACACAAGGGCAGGCAGCTCTGAGCCCACGTTTTGTTCTTTGCCTAGGTGCTATGAGCACGAACTTTTTATGGCTCTGTTCTCCGACATTGCCCTTGTATGTTACTAAACATCCCCAACTTTTTGAACAATCATCAATACAACCTTAGAGTAACAACCTAGTCCATCTTTTTCTATGCCTTGTCTAAATCTAGTCCAAACTTCTTCAAAGGAGGGAGTTTTGCCTCGATGAATCCTTGGGGCAGTCTTAATGGTGTATCTAATCTCGCACCTAGCCTGTTGAGACGTGAACTTCATACCAGTGTAGTGGCTTCTTTTTCCAATTAACTTGAATTTTCCTTTTTTAATCATGGCTTCATATTCTTTGCTACTTAGATATTTGGCTCCACGGACATAGTCAAACAAGGCTACTTCTAACCTTTGAGCGTCTGTCTCCATCTCTTCTGGAGGCATTACTGCAAAACAAAAACATGCTCCTGGCTTCAACACCCTGTTCACCTCTAAAAACGTCTTTTGAACGCCCTTATTGCCGCGGGTCATATGAACCTCATCCAACCCAGTGAAATTAATAGCCATATCGAACCCTTCTCTAGGAAAGCACATATTCGTGGCATCCATCTCCACAATTTCTATGCGGTCTTGAAAATTCTCCTTTCTGATATTTTTTCTTGCGTCGCGGATAGCTCCCGGAGAAATATCAATACCTGTGATTCTGAGACTCCTATCGAACCTTGCAACCTCTATGGCAAAATATCCTTCACCAGTCGCAACATCGAGGATGTGGATACCAGGTTTGATAGGTAAATCCCTTGCAATCCTAGAACGCAGACCACGAAGCTTTTCAAAATGAGTCTTATATTCCAAATCCGACATGTATTCTTCAATCATGTTCTCTCACTTTGTGGCAATGTAGCGTAACTACTTTCGAGCAAATCTGTATAAAAATCAGCACTACAAACCTCAGTCATATGAGCGTGCACATCAGTTAGCTTACGGTATGTCCGTTTTTGAATACTCTTCCTTCGATAGCTCACGAGGGAACAGTGTTCCGTCGTGATGCCAGAAAATCCTTAGACTTTTCAACGAAGCATATTTCAAGGTGAAACCTGTTTGGCCGACCTAGTGGAAGAATGGAAAACCTCGTTGACACTAACATGCGCTCACAGAACGTAACTCCTTTGAAGAATGGTGCTCAGCAACACTGGTAGAAAGAGGCGCCAAAGCGATGACCTCCTTCTTCCTTTGGAATTCTCTATCCACAGAGCCCAGCAGCATTCGCAAACGTCACGCTAACCAACATTAAACGTCACGCTTACCAACATAGAACGTCACGCAAAACCAGCGAAAACAGACCACGAAACACCATACAAAAACCCGAACAGCGCCCAAAACACAAACAGAAAAACAGAACTTCAACAGCAAAAAAATTTTCTGCACTCATACTACCTCAGCCCCACGACTCTCAACATTGGCGCGGGGTGCGGGATTTGAACCCGCGCGGCCCTGTTAGGACCACAGGCTTAGCAGGCCTGCCCCCTACCAGACTAGGGCAACCCCGCATGTTCATGCCCCGAAGACTGTGTTACCGTATGATTATTTGTGTGTTTCGTGCACGATGCAATAAAAAAGATTTATAATGCTGCTTCACCATTCCAGTAACCGTCAACGTTGAGCCTAGACCCCTATGAATGAAGAGCCAAACTCATCTGATGAACAATTACCAAAAGCGACTGAGCAAGAAGCCGCCGAGCCAGTAGCCAAGCAGTTGATTGACAGACCCTCAGATTTCCGTTTTCATGCAGCCTACCTCGTTTACTCCGATTCTTGGGATAGAACGTCATCGTCAGAGGCGAAGCAGAAACTCAACGAAGCGATAACCGCATTGTCCGAAGACAAAATCGACTATGATGCTTTCTACAGGCAAATCAGTCAATACAGAGCACAGCACGGAGCAGAACAGTTCGGCAGCGGCAGTGGTCGAGTTTTCATTGAAACTCAACGAAAGAGGGACTGGCGCATGCGTGAGGAAAGAGCCAGCCGAAACAAACGACACGGAAGATAAACCCCCAAACAGTCAAGCATTAGCCTTTTATCAAGACACGCATCCATATTCTGGCAGCATAAATTAGCCCTCGGGCCGGTCGTCTAGTCTGGTTAGGATGTCGCCCTTACAATACTCCAAACTATAAGAGAGGCGAAGGTCGCAGGTTCAAGTCCTGCCCGGCCCACCACGAATTGTGATTTGCGATTCTAACCAGGTTTTCGTCTCACGTGTGTTTAGACTTGGCGTAAGCTAGTCTCGTGGGTGTTTCAACACGATTTGTGGTGAATTCCCGTGTTCTCACAACGATGGTCTCTTAACAAGTTGTTTGATTCTTCTCGCTGAAAATGGTACAATGTTAGCAATGCGCAAATATGGCCCCAGCCTGGGTATGAGTCCAACAGCCTCTGTGCCGAGTTTGCATACTACTGCGTGTTCGAAAGGTCCAAGAGTCTCAATCTTGATGATGTCGCGGAAATGACGCGCTCTTTCAACTGCCACCTCAATTTCACTGCGGCTAGCTCCAAGCACGATTAGTCGGTCAAGATTTGAGTTCAGCCACCCCGAGAATCTCGAAAGCTGCACTTCGGAGAGTTCGGCTTCCCAAAAGCCCTTTTCATAATCTAGCTCTTTTACAATTTTGATTTCGACGGGCATATAGTCACAAAGACAGAACAGCTCGGCTAGACGATGAAGTTGCAGCTTCACGCCATCAACGAGTTGCGCCTGCAACCGCCACAATGGAACAACCGCGCAATAATTCTTTGGCTCGAAGACCGCGATGTCCACGTGTAATTCAGCTTTCGATTTAGCTGAGTTGACGACCTTTCCACCGATGGTAGAAGACTTGCCTATGTTTTCCGCCGAGGGCGGCGCCAGTCCAATCTCGCAATCCAATAGTTTCAAGGCAGCTGCCTCGTCTTCGCCTGTTACATCGATTTGAACCCAGCGCTGGTCCACCAGACCCTGCACTCTGACCTTTGCCTTCAGGTCTTTGCAGAGAAGCGAAAGCATCGTTTCAAAACTGCGAGATGAAAAAGAACCGTACGCTTTCTCAAGCAACGTGGCTCTAGTCACAGTTCACCAACCATAGCTACGATTTCCTCATGCAACTTCCTAATTCTGTCTATGGCGGGATGGCTTTGACCCAGGCGTGCAACATACTCTCCCAGAGCTTGCTCAACCGGCACTGTTCTCAAGCCTTCAACCCGCTTGTCGGCATAGCACACGATTTTCTCTTCCCATGTCCGGGGCAAATAGTCTCTGGGAGGCCAGCCTAGCTGCTTCGCCTCATCTTTAGGGAGCCCACCTCCAACATGACGCTCAATGATCCTAACAACTGACTGAGGAAGATTCAACGAACGCGCAATTTGGCTTCCGACAAAGCCATGGTCTACTGTGTGAGTTTTGGAGCGTCCGATGTCATGTAGAAGCCCGCCGATTTCTGCGAGTTGAATGTCGACGTTCACGCCTTTATTTTGAAGAGCTTTGGCAACCTTAACTGAAAACTCGGCAACAAACTTGCAGTGTTCAATAACTCTTTTCGAGCAACCTGCTTTAGTGAGAATGCCTATTGCCTCAGCCGTAGTTGGCAGCTCGGACTCACTCACTCAGCTCCTTCCTAAGCTGCTCAACCTTACTTTCAAGCGCCTTGACAATGTGTTTGTTGTCGAAGTGCATCATGGGAATGCCGCAACTGGGGCATCGAAACACTGATTCCACAGCCTCTTCAAACGGAATCCGTTGACATTTGGGAGAGCCGCAATAGTAGAAATCATGGCTTTTTTCATAATCAAGCCTGATTTGGAGTTTTTCCAGCACCCGCCGCTTTTGATTTAGGATAAAGCCTTCCAGCTGGTCAGGCTGAAGCTTCCAGTGGAAGATAAACCATCCAGTATTCTCATCTCTCGACCTTCTCAATGCTACTAGAGAATGGTCGTACAGCTTGTACAGAATTTTGCGCACCGAGTTGAGCCGAATGCCTGTCTTGTTGGCGATCTCATCATCTGTGATTTCGTCTGCTCCCTTGAGTACATTCATGACCTTGACTGCCTCTTCGTTTCCAAAAACCTCGGCTACCTTGTTCAAGGTCTTGTCGTCAACGTAAATCACTTAGAAGACACCAGCTTCCTTGTAGGCTTTCACAATTAATAGTATATAAATGCCCTTAAATCTGTTGTTCTGAAAATTGACCAATTTCATGCTCTTGCTACTTTTTTGCCATGCTTTTGGGGAATAATCCTTAATTTAGCGCTATTAAACTCCGTCCTCAGCTCCTTCCCCTTATACAATCGGTCGAGAAAGACGGCTAAACTCGATATTTCCGAATGCGGTTGATTGCCAACAGCTACATTAAAGTGAGAAACGTCGGGAGAAAAGAATTCCTTGGGCACTTTTTGACTTCCAACCACAATCAAAACATCTTTACCCAAGGATTTTATTCTCTCGATAACATCACTGCTTTGAATGTTTTCTCCATAGGCTGTAAGATGAACAACGCTGCCCCCTCGGCTACGCCACTCTTTGACCACACGTTTCCACGGCGTTCCCATCTCAAATCGGAATTCTCCACCCCAATTGGCTATTGTTTTCTCAATAGTAGTTTTTACTTCATTGTCTTCCACATCAGCTAGGATGAAGCCAGAAGCGCCAAAAGCACGAGCAACAAGGGCAACGTGAGCGGTTACTCTCTTGTCTCTAAATCGATGTCCCCAGCGCAGAATTATCGTCTTAGGATTGTTCAAAAGCTCCACCAAGCTCTAACACGCGCTCTCTAACCTTGTCCGCAAACCAAGGAACCGACTCAAAATCAACATGAATACTGTCGCCCTCATATTTCAAGCTGTGCACGTCGGCTTTACTGTAAAGCCAAGAAATGAATGAAGAGTGCTGACTTTGCAAGGGTATGATGAACGAAGCCTTGACATGATCCCTGAGATAACGCGTTACCTCACGCTGCAACAACGATATGTTTGTCCCGTGTAAGGCGGAAACAGGAACGCAGTTTAGAGCCAAGCCTTTCAAACTCGACAACTTCAGCTCAAGCTCTGATTCTTTCATGAGATCTATCTTGTTGAGAGCAGTCACGATCGGGATGCCCGTGGCCCCAATGGTCTGAATCGTGTCGAGGCAGACGCTTAGTTTGCGCTCAATGTCCTCCTGAGGCTCGCTAATATCTACAACGAGCAGAATGATATCAGAGAAAATGGTTTCTTCAAGGGTCGAATGAAAAGCCTCGATCAACGTCAAAGGCAAGCGGTCGATGAAACCAACAGTATCAGTCAGCAAGACCTTCTTGTTTGAGAGGCTTACAGCACGTGTTGTGGTTGACAGTGTCGTGAATAGGCCCTCACCCACTCTTGCCTCTTCGTGGGCTAAGGCATTAAAGAGGGAGCTTTTGCCAGCGTTAGTATAGCCAGCTAAAGAAATCGTAGAATATCCGAGCTCCAGTCGGCGCTTGCGATGGAGGCTTCGCTTCCTGCCAACAGTCTTCAACTTCCCTTGGATATGATGGATTTGCCGTTTGATGGTTTCGTAGTAGACCTGTACCTGATATGCACCTAAACCCATGAACCCAGGCTGCTCGCCTTTCATGGCCAATTTAACCTTCTCTTTGGCGCGAGGCAATTCATATCGAAGCCTTGCTAGGTCTATCTGCAACTTGGCTTCTGTAGTCGCAGCTCTGCGGGCAAAGATCTCTAGGATAAGCTGGAAGCGGTCAAGGACTTCGACGCCTGCTTCTTTAGCCAAGTTATAAGCTTGAAGGGGCTTGAGCTCGTTATCGAAAATTATTCTCTCAGCCTTTTTCTCCTTGACCAAGTCTGCGAGTTCTTTTGCCTTGCCCCTTCCAATCTGGTAGCTTGGATCAGCTTCCCTTATCTGCTCCATCTTGCCGACAACAATGTATCCGGCAGACTGAGCAAGGCTTTGAAGCTCGTCGAGATTGGGGCGTTCATGGCTTAGGCGTCGCTGAACTATGACTGCTCTCGTTTGTACCTTCTGCCTCCAAGATTACTTTTCTTTCTCTTTCTTCGTTTTCAGAATATCACCTAAAGTGGGCGACGCTGGACGAGAAGCCAGCGCCTTTGAGGATACCTTAGGTTCAGAGACTGGCATCAACAACTTGAGCCGTAGGGCATGCTCCAGCTTTTCAGTCAACAGGTTGTCAGGAGTCATTTTTCCGCTTTCAATTTTGCGCAAAACCGAAACCTTCTCACTAATTCTCTTACCCAATTCCTGATGGCTTAGTCCCACCTGTTCACGCGCCAACCTTATTTTAGCGCCGAAACCTTCCACCAGCTCAAGGTTATCCGCCACCGATATTGGAGGCTGCCTTCTAGGTGGTAGCACAGGCGCAGACATTCTTCTCGCCACTTTCTTCAATCTAGGCTCAGTTCTAGCCTCCCAAACGACAGAGCCCAGTTTAGCACACTCACCGCACACTAGCATGTTTGCGCCTTCAATGCTAGCCTTAAACGGTGGTCCCATTATTCTTCGTCCACAGACCTCGCAGCGCACGTTAGATTCACTCTCCAAAATTGTTTTACATACACCTCATCTTTATACTTTGTCAACCCAGCACGGTGCATCACTACTTGCGAGACAAACGGCAGACTTTGGAGAAAATACGAAGAATAGCGGATTACCAGCTTGGCAAAGGCGCAGGCGACGCCTTATTTCCGAACAATGCCCAAATCGTTTTCTCGAGAACAACTGGCAGGATTCGATACATCTACGTGGAAGGCAGATTGTTGGCAACTTTGCGTCCCACAGATGGACTCTTCTCGCTCACAGTTGAAGGCGCCAAGCGCCTAGCGAGCAAGGCTAACCTAGGGCGTTTATGGGTCAAGGTTTCCGACGATGCAGCGCCTTTCATCGCGAAGGGCAAAAGCGTTTTCGCCAAACACATAACTGACGCTGACACGGAGATCCGACCTCAAGAGGAAACCATAGTCTTAAGCAAGTATGGCAAAGTGTTGGCTGTAGGCAAAGCAGTTTTGACGGGCAGAGAAATGAAGACGTTCAAGAGAGGATTGGCAGTTCGTGTACGAAGAGGCGTAGCAGAGAAATGAATCTCCTTCACGCCTAGAACATTCCATAAACGAAGCAAACAGAATAGCATCGAGATAAATATTGCCACCGTACAAATCCCAATAACGAGGAATCCCACAGTGCTCACTAAGCTCAAACAGCGGATCCAGCAACTGATGATCAGCCAAGCTAGGCTTGCCTACAGCGTCGGCTTAACTCCCAACCAAGTAAGCCTTATCGGAATATCAGCCGCCATTGTTTCCGCCTATTTATATCGGAATTCAAAGTCCGACGATGCATTCTTGGTGGCTGCAGCTCTGCTACTGTTGACGTCAGGTTTCTTCGATGCACTGGACGGAGTCATAGCAAGGGCTTATGGTCAAGTCACATTGTTCGGCGGGTTCCTTGATTCGCTTCTTGACAGATACGCCGACGCCTTGGTTCTAATAGGCATAATCTTAGGCTGGTTAACAACAGATTCTCCCTTGTGGTTGCTTGCTGGACTTGCTGCCTTGGTAGGTTCATTGATAGTCAGCTACAGTCGCGCCAAGGCTGAAGCCGCCGGCATCAAGATGGAAACAGTGGGCTTAGCTGAACGAGCCGAACGCATAATCATACTTGTACTTGCCAGCTTACTCACTCTACTATGGCGAGACGCTCTACGCTGGAGCGTATGCCTCCTCGCCGCCCTGACCAATTTAACCGCTCTGCAAAGGACCATCTACTTCAGAAAAGCAGCACACAAGAAAGAGGCTTCAGCAACGCCAATTGTCTAGAATCTGGGCCGTCTCCAAGCCCTTCGTCGCTCATCTCGAGCCCTGACCTTGACAATGCCACGGTGCACTGCACACGACACACAATAGTATTTCGTCTCAACATGCATGGGCAAGTAAGCACCTCTTTGACGCAACTCCCGCGCCAATGTGGGCTCAACCAGTGTTACAGGACGCGAAATCTTCTTCGCCTTGTCGGAGGGAACCAAGCCTCCGCAAGAACTGCATTGCACTAGGTCGCTTCGTCCTTTTCCACCCTTTGCTCGGCCTCGACTCTTCCTTTTGACAGGCATGATTCATGTCCTCAAAGCGTTTAATTATAGATCGATTGAGTTAACATGCTTATAGATGTTTCCACAATGATTCCTCCAAACGAACTTGACTTGGTAACTGTGGGACACTTCGCCATAGACACCATAAGCTCGCCCAAGATAATACCTGCAAGAACAACGTTAGGCGGATCCGCAACATACGTTTCTGCTGCAGCAGCCAAACTGGGCGCGAAGGTTTCAGCGATTTCAAAAGTTGGCGACGATTTCCCGAACAAGTACATCAAATGGCTTGAAGACAGCCACGTAGACCTGGCTGGACTAAAACAACTCCAAGGCTTCGCCACCACACGTTTTGCCCTGAAATATCAAAAAGACTGGAAAAGGAACCTCCAACTGAAGGCCCTCGCTCCTTCAATCCAAGTAAATGACATACCCAATTCACTACGAGCCAAAGCCATTCATGTTGCACCAATTGCCAACGAACTGTCAATCAACGTTGTCCAACAGCTACGCAAGCTAACCCGCATCTTGTCACTTGATCCGCAAGGGTTCGTCCGCGACTTCAATACCCAAGGAAATGTTCGACCGAAACGCTGGATGGAGAGGTCAGTCTTAGAACTTATCGACATCTACAAGTCGTCGCAAGACGAAATGAAAACAGTGACTGGCATAGCTGATGCGAAGCAAGCGGCGAGGAAAATTCAAGACTACGGCGCCAAAATAGTAATTGCCACTCGAGGTCTGTATGGTTCAATAGTTCTCTTTGAAAGTGCCTTCTGTAACGTGCCAGCGTGCAGACCCCAAGTTGTTCTTGATCCAACTGGCGCAGGTGACGCCTATATCGGCGCGTTCCTAGCAGAATACACACGTAAGGAAGAACCGCTGTGGTGCGCATGTGTAGGGTCAGCAGCTGCATCATTTGTTGTAGAAGGCGTTGGATCTGAACGGTTTGGCGATAGGGAAGAAACTTATGCTAGGGCTCGGAAAATATATCTTAAACGCGTGTGAAAATGAATGGGTCAGGCGGTGCAGATTCTTGGGTCGAGTTGCCAAAGGTGTGAAATGCAGCGTAACAGGATGCAGTAACGACGCAGTTCGCTCACTCCAAACCGACAAAGTCAAGAAAGCAGGTCTGAAAGTTAGTGAATCTCGGCGAACCTACCTTTGCAAAGAACACTACAAAGAATTCAAGAAGGAAACCAAGAAAGACCGAACACTTGAAAAATGGAGACATGGAGTACCGGGCAGAACCTGAGCATAGCACAACCATTCATAACAATTCAAACCGAAAAAGCTTGAACGCAAGACTAATTTGAAGAAACATCATCTTATCATCGGACTATCATGAAGAAGCGGGGCGAAAATGTTTGAGGATATTGCAGCTACACTCAGACTTCATTGAATACAAGCCATTAAAGAAAGAAGTAGCCATGGCTGAGGAAGCTGAAAGGAAACCTACAAAACTGAATGACCTAGTTGTTTTGTTCACATGTGTTGAGGAAGGTGACAACGAGGCAGTTGCCAAGCAGGCAATAAACGACGTTAAGAACTCGCTAAAGAGTCTGAAGTCAAACAGAATCCTCATTTACCCATACGCGCACTTGAGCGCGAACTTAGCGAAGCCTGCTGAAGCCTTAAGAGTCCTCAAGGCGATGGAAAAACACGCGAAAGACATTGGCGTGGAGACTCATCGAAGCCCCTTTGGTTGGAACAAGCAGTTCACAATCTCTATCAAGGGTCATCCCTTAGCTGAACAGTCCAAATTCATTGTTCCGGCGAAAGAGGCTAAAGAAGAGGAAAAAATAAAGAAATGGAGAACCCCCAAGCCCGAGTATTTGCTACTGAAATTAGACGGTGAAACTGCTGATCCGAAAGAATACAGATTTCGGAAAGGAGACGAAGACATTGAAACCTTGGTCGCGAAGGAGGTTTTCAAGAAGGAAGCCCCGGGCGGAGAGCCACGCATCATCTCAGCGTTGAAGAAATTCGGATTCGAATGGGAGCCTAGTTCCGATTCAGGACATATGCGCTATGGTCCTAAAGCCGCGTTAATGGTTGAGTTAGCTGGAGACTACGCGTGGCAAAGTGTAAACGAGCTGGGAATCCCGAGTTTCTCCATAAAAGGCACAAACCTGTTTAACTTAAACGTCCCCGCAATCAAGGAGCATGCTGATTTATTTGGTGAAAGGCTTTATACCATACGAGTCGCCAATGACGAGTTCGTTCTAAAATACGCAGCTTGTTTTCAACAGTTCGCCATGCTAAAAGACTGGATGGTTAGCTACAAGCAGATACCCTTCGGAATGTTCGAAATCGCGGACAGCTACCGATTAGAACAATCAGGCGAAACGCTGCTCGGATTCAGACTGCGGAGGTTCTACATGCCAGACTATCACGTCTTCTGCAAAGACCTCGAACAAGCCAAAGATATGACGATTAAAGTTCATAGAAAAATCCATGAGAAAGTTCGAGAACTTGGGAGCCATTATGTTTCATTATACAATCTAACCCGGAGTTTCTTTGAAAAGAACAGGAATTTCATGAGAGAGCTGGTTAAGGTTGATAGGAAACCTGCCCTTTTACACTTCGTCCCGGAAGGAAAATACTATTGGGTCATCAACGTGGAACACCACATAACCGACGAATTAAAAAGATCAAGAGAGATCGCAACTGTTCAAATTGACATCGGGAACGCCAAGCGATTTGGAATCAAGTACATCAACGAAAAAAAGGAAGAATCTTATCCGCCCATCCTACACACGGCTGTGATAGGCGGAATAGAACGCTACCTTTACACAGTCTTCGATGCAGCTCTGAGGAAGGAGGTCCCGAGTCTGCCCCTCTGGCTCTCACCCACGCAAGTGAGGATCGTACCGATTTCAGACAAATTCATCAAAGATGCCATGACGGTCGCAAATGAACTCAAAGCACAGTGCATTCGAGTGGACGTTGACGAGAGACCCACCACGATGCAGAAAAAGGTCAGAGAAGCAGAGATGGAATGGATAAGCTACGTGTTAGTCATTGGCCAAAGGGAGATCGATTCGCATGTTCTGGCAGTGAGAGACAGAGAACGGAAAGAAATCAGAAAGATGAGCCTTGAACAATTAGTTGAGGAAATCAAGGAAAGGAACACAGGCAAACCGTTTCGGTCGTTAACATTGCCACAAAAGCTCTCTAATCGCCCGCAGTTCTGATACATACTCAGCATCCATATATGTTATATAGAGAAAATCGCGCAACAAGACGACATGGGCAAGCGCCAACAAGTTGTTCTTCAGCAACAGAAACCTAGATTTACGCCTATTCCCGCCGAAGAACCCAGAGAAAGCCGTCTCGAGCTCCTCTTCAGAAAAACCGCTCTTGCAGCAATAACAATGTTGGGAATAGGGTACGTTCTCGTCAATGCCCCAGTAGCTATTCTGATAGGTTACTCTCTCTATACTATTCCCATTGCCTCTCAAGCAAATGTAGGCGCCATCGCTGGCAGACTCCTGTTCCTCATGGCTTCGTCAATTTCTATTCTTCTCGGCGTGCTCTTCGTTTTCGGTGCGGTTCAGTTTTATGAACGAGGCAAAGTTAAAGGCATAGCTTTTCTAGGAGTATCGCTTGCCTGCTTCTATCTGCTTTGCCTCGGCGTCGGCTCCATGCTGCTCCTCTCTGAAGCTGACCTAGCTTCCTTGACCATGATTGTTGCCCCGCTGATCGTGGTCGCAAGCGCTGCGCTCTATACCTCATCTAACTCAATCTTCAGGCTGCTAGGTTCTATTACGGGCATTGTAGGCGGCATTGTGCTAGGGTACGCCATATTCAATCCTCGAACACTTGACCTAGTTTTCGCGTGGGACATCCCGTTCACGGGTCCCTTTTTGTCCCTTGCGATTCTGGAGAGTGCCGCCGTTGTTCTAGCGCCAATAGCCGCCGCAGCCCATGCAATCATCAGTTATGCCAAAGGAGAACGTCGAATTCCACACATGTTTACCCTGTTGGTTGCATTAGTGTATGGACTCGGCACATTTGTCGGTTCCGTTTTGCTCTCAATGAGCTTCTGGAATTGGATATGGAAATCACCTATTATTGGACCCTTCCAAAGTTTGCCTGAATGGTTCATTGACATGATCGTGTTTTGGAGCGCCAGCCTCGTCCTCATGGACGCAGGGGGGCTGCTGCTCATTGCAGTTGCATGTTTAGGATTCATATGCGTTGGACGCGAACTATCAAAGCTGTGAGAGAAAGAGTTCTTATCGTCTGCAAAAAGTATAAATGCCTAGCGAAAGCTGCATACGTATTCTGCCATATGAGAGGAGAAGAATCGTGGAGAAAGAACTGGTTGTATATATAGATGGCAAGTTTCATCCGAAATCGGAAGCAAAGGTCTCTGTCTACGATCACGGGCTGCTGTATGGTGATGGCGTGTTCGAAGGCATACGCGCGTACGATAACGTGGTTTTCAAGCTCAAGGAACACATTGAGCGACTCTACGAGTCTGCACACAGTATCATGATACAGATACCCATCACTCCGAAGCAGATGATTGAAGCAGTTGTGAACACACTCAAAAAGAACACACTCAAAGACGCCTACATCCGTCTCGTAGTCACTCGCGGTGTAGGCGACTTGGGCTTAGATCCGAGAAAATGCTCTAAAGCCACAGTAATCATAATCACTGAACCCATGATAACACTTCACTCTAAGGAGAAAAAGGAGAAGGGAATAACCGCGATGGTAACATGGGTGAAACGAGACCCAGTAGACTCTACAAGCCACGAAGTGAAATCGTTAAACTACTTAAACAGCATTCTCGCCAAAATCGAATCCAATGCTGCCGGCGTTGATGAGGCCATATGCCTTGACAAGACAGGGTTTGTGTGCGAAGGTGTGGCTGAAAACGTCTTCATCGTGAAAGACGGCAAAGTTATCACTCCACCCACTTCGACTGGTGCATTGCGGGGAATAACGAGAAATGTGGTCATGGAACTGGCTGAAAAACTCGGTTACGTAGCGATCGAAAGAAACGTCACTCCAAACGAACTATTCACGGCTGACGAGATGTTTTTGACTGGGACTGCAGCAGAGATCACACCCGTGAGAGAGGTGAATAGACGAATGATCGGCGACGGCAAGCTTGGACCGATAACGAAGAAGCTGCTGCTGGAGTTCAATAAGATAGTGCGAGATCCAAAACATGGAACAAAGATCCATTAGCTTCTGATCCCATCACCTCTTTTTTGACATAAAATCCTCCAAATTGTCCAGTGCTTCTTTCAACATAGTTTTCGGTGGCAATATCACAGCTCTGAAATGCCCAGATCCGTAGGTCTCGTCGAACCCAGAACCGTGAACTATCAGAACACCGGTTTTCTCAAGAAGTTGGCGAGCGAATTCTGCGTCAGTTTTCCAGCGTGAGCCAATGCCATCAACTTTCGGGAACACGTAGAAGGCGCCTTCAGGTTTAGTGCAGTTTATTCCCGTTATCTGGTTTAGTCGTTTCCAAGCGAAGTCTCGTCTCTGCTGCAGTTTTTTGTTCATTTCTGTGATATGGTGCTGCGGACCTGTAAGTGCTATAACTCCAGCCTTTTGAACAGGTGTGTTTGCGCTTAATCGTATCCTAGTTTCTTTAGCCACACATTCCTTCAATTCAGCCAGCTTTCCTTCTGAGTCGTAGAAATACATGTAGCCCAGCCGCCATCCAGTCATCAAATAAGTTTTAGAGAAACCGTTCATCCCGACCACAGGCACATCCTTAGCAATGTGTGCCGCGCTCACGAAGCCTCTCTTGAAAACGATTCTGTCATAAATCTCGTCTGAGATGAGCACAAGATCGTGGTCGCCAGCCAAGTTCACAATTGCTTTGACAACTTTCTCGCTATATAACGCGCCAGTGGGATTATTTGGATTAATGACCACTATCGCACGTGTTTTGGCTGATATTTTACGTTCAAGGTCGTCGAGGTTGGGTTGCCAATTGTCCGCTTCCACTGTTTCGTAAGAAACTGGTTTCCCACCGAAGAACTTCACGTATGACATGTAAGGTGGATAAGTTGGACCAGGAACTAATACTTCGTCGCCAGGTTCAACGATTGCAGCCATAAGCATTTGGATACCTTCAGAGATGCCCTGCGTCACGATTACGTCTTCAGTCTGAATGCTGACGCCGTTGACTTTTTTCTCCTTATCACAAATGGCTTCTCTGAGTTCAGGCAAACCTTCTGAAGGCGCATACCAATTGTCGCCTTCTTCAACCGCCTTAACCAAAGCCTTCTTGACATATTCAGGCGTGTCAAAGTCGTACTTGCATGGATCGCCTATGTTAAGATAGATTATCTTTTTGCCCTTTTTCTCCAGCTTCTTCGCAAAAGCCAACACATCACGAATAGCGTACTCCACTGAACGCGTACGTTCCGTTGCCTTAAACATTCTCATTACCTCTGCTGCTTTTGTGCTTGCCGCATTTTTAAAAGGTTTCTCGCCTAACAACCCTCTCTTCGCGAAGCAAAAACTTAACTTAAGGTTGAGGAAACACAGTTGAAGAGATGATTGCAGTGAAGACGCTGATTTTGGCGGAAAGAGACGTAAAACGACTATTATCGATGGAAGAGGTCATGGAAGCTGTAGAACTGGCTTTTGCGGAACAAGGGATGAATCGGACACAGATGCCCCCTAAGGTTTACCTTTTCTATCAAAAATACAACGGCGACCTGCGCGCCATGCCATCTTATTTGAAGGGACTTGACATTTCAGCTGTTGAGATTTTGAATGTTCATGAGGATAACAGGTCCAAGTTCAAGCTTCCAACAGCTATGGCTATGGTTGTAATGATAGAGCCCAAAAACGGATTGCCAATCGCTATCATTGGCGGCACTTGCATAGCTGGTATGAGAACTGGCGCTGCGGGCGGCGTGGCTGCTAAGCATCTGGCTCGGAAAGACTCTAGAGTTGTTGGATTGGTTGGTGCAGGCGCACAAGCTAAGACGCAGTTGATGGCACTTCTAAGTCTCTATGGCAGCCTCGAAGAAGTCAAAGTTTGGAGTCGAACGAAGCAAACCCGCGAGGATTTTCTAGATCAGGCTAAGAAGCAATATGGTAAACAGATAGGTCGATTGGCTTCTGTGGAACGAGCAGAAGATGCCGTTAGAGGGGCTGATATAGTTGTGACAATCACCCCTTCAAAAGCGCCTATTTTGCTTGATGATTGGATCAAGTCTGGCATGCACATAAATTGTATTGGGGCAGATGCTCCTGGGAAGCAGGAGTTGGACTCAGCAACACTGAAGCGGGCGAAAGTCGTTGTGGACGATTGGGAGCAAGCGTCTCATAGTGGCGAGATCAGCTTTTCCTTGTCACAAGGCACACTGAAGCGAGAAGACATCTGGGCAGAGCTTGGTCAGATTGTGGCGGGATTGAAGCAGGGAAGAACAAGTAACGAGGAGATCACGGTGTTCGTCTCAACAGGTTTAGCCATACAAGCAGCGGTTACAGCCAACATTGCATACAAGAAGGCTATGGCACATGGTCTGGGACAAATGATGGAGCTTCTTTAACAATTAAGCGACTTTGCTATGGAATCTGGGCTTCCTTACTTATGGTGAATCCTTGAGAAGTGTACACTGTAACCTTCGCCGTTAAAGTCTGCCCCTTAAAACTGCTCCAATCCCATGTACACGCAATGAGAACAGAGGCGTTCGTTTTGAGCCTTGGTGATGGGTCAGCGACCCACTGAGAAATGTTGACTGCAGCTCCTTCGCCTACCGTCACCGTTATTCTGTTTATGTCAACGTAAGTCGATGAATCCGCCGCGTTAGAAACCGTGACATTGAACTGATTAGTGCTTAAAGTAGCATTGAAGACAATTTGCAATATGTCCAAAACCACAGGTTTGGGAAGAGTCTGAGTGCGCTTTGCAGCATATCCCTGCATCGTGCTTATTCTAACAGTAACTTCTCGCCCTTGAACATCGGTCCAATTATAGAAACATTGAAACTGCTTTGGGGCATCACCTGGGTTCAATGAATACGGCAGGCTCGGAGACACCATTGATATGACGTTTCCACCGATGCTTATCTCCGTGATGTTCACATACGTCTTTGACGACCCCACATTCTGAACAGTCGTGTTAAAATGATTCACGCTGATTGAGGAATTGAAGACAAGATCGGTGATTACAAGCATGGTCAAAGGTCTTTTGACTTCAAGGATTTCGCCTCTTTTGTCCGCAAGGAACACGCGGACTTCAATTGGCTGGTCTGTGTATGGGAGGTTGATGCCAGTGTAGTTCGCCCAGTTCCACATGGCTCGGAACGTTCGGATTTCTCCACGCTCCAACTGATATGGTAGAGTTGGCTGAGTGTTTGTGATCATGTGTATTTTATTGTCGTCGGGCGTTCTCGTCTCGATTCTGGTTACCTCTACGCTGGATGGTGAGTATGAAGGGTTAAGTATGGTGACATTGAAAAACGATGTATCCTGATCATAGAATTCAACGCTTTCAATGGTTATTACGGACTCGTTGGGAAGCCTGAATTCAGAGGGCGCGTAGAAACCCATTGTATATATATACGAGAAGAGTGCACCAACTGCGAAGAAAAGCAGCATTAGCAAAATGAGGACGAGCCTTGAAATCCCCTTCGTATCACAAATCAAGTGCATGTGGTTTAGACTCCCCATGTAAACTTCCTAATCAATAAGGCTCTTTATATTCAAACTTTTCGCAAGAAACTGATCCAAGACATCTACCTCTGCCCCCATAACAATGTGCCATCGCTCTAAAGCGCTAGTCTCTAGTTGCGCTTCAATCCTATGGGTTTTTTACTTTCTTGACGGCTCTCTCCTCTTCTTCCCACGTTGTCGCTTCCAACACAAGGAATAGCTCATTTCCCTCCTGATGCAACCGCCAAGCTCGCCCACTCATTCGCGCTAGCTTCACCAATCTACGCATGGGGACGCTCTCAATACGGCTTCTAGTTTTCAAGTAATCCTTCTCACCTATACGCTGA
>Ga0315309_1000162_pt1 | contig 39954 bp, 49 predicted proteins | sample TDP4_MG_FD_203080 | JGI IMG/M metagenome (GOLD analysis project Ga0315309, IMG submission 203080) | Freshwater sediment microbial communities from Lake Towuti, South Sulawesi, Indonesia - TDP4 | ecosystem: Environmental > Aquatic > Freshwater > Lake > Sediment | place: Indonesia: South Sulawesi...
CAGGAAATCGACACCGTGGTCTTTTTTACTTATAGGATATTCTGGATCTGCTAAATGAACAAGCTGCAGATCCTTAATCCTTACTTCGTAACCACCCGGGGCTCTTTTGTCTTCTTTGACTATGCCTTTGATTATGATGGACGATTCTTGGGTTAGATTATCTGCATCTTCAAAGACTTTTTCAGTAACTTCATCTTTATGGATGGTAGACTGTATTGCTCCGGTTCCATCCCTTATAACCAAAAATTGAACTCCGCCACTCGAGCGCTTTGTGACTAACCAGCCCTTTATTTCAACTCCTTTCTCAGTCAGCTTTCCATTTAAAGCGTCATTAATGCTCATCTGCGTACACCTTTAAAATTTTTCTAAAATAGAAACTTACAAACCTAAAAGAAAGCTTAGGAGACTTGGACAAAGTTAAAGCGTTCACCTTGCACTCTTAGCACCGAAATATCATATTCGGCTTTTATTTTAAATGTTTTGTTTTTAATTGAAGTATTCTTTGCTTAGAGCGCCTTATTGTTATTGGGAAATTTCAACTTGAAACTTAAAATTAGATTTTTATCGCATAATTCTTAAATCCTAACATTTTGCTGTATACACAGAGGATAATGCATAGTCTAGAAGCAAAAAGTAATAAGCTGAAAGTTTTGAAAATTTCAGCAATCGCTATAACCAGCGTGGTTCTTGTAGAAGTTATTTTGGGATTCATCGTTGGAAGTCTAGCAATTTTAAGCGATGGTTCTCATGCATTGCTTGACGCTCTAACAATGTTTATACTACTAATCACAACAAGGGCTTCCTTTAAGCCACCAGATGAAGAACACATGTATGGACATGAAAAAATCGAATTCGTAGGCGGACTTATGGGTGGAATAATGCTCATAGGTACGGCAATTTTCCTGCTAATGGAATCAACCCTAAGACTTTTTGAAAACAGGTCCTACCTTGTCTTAGGATGGGAGTTTGTAGGCTTTATAGCCATAGCCTACACTTTCTGCATAGACATTTTAAGGGTTGGACTACTGCATAGGGCAGAACATGAAAGTGTTACTGTTAAAGCAGGGTTTTACCATGCCATTGCAGATTTAGGATCGACGATCATTGCACTTCTCGGTTTCGGACTGGCAACCTTGGGATTCTATCTAGGTGATGCTTTAGCCTCTATGGTTTTGAGTTTCATAATAAGCTATTTGAGTATTAAACTGGTTTGGAGCAGCGGAATGGAGTTAACTGATGCAATATCGAAAGATGTGGCAGAAAAAGTTAAGAAAGAAATACTAGGCACAAAAGGAGTCTGCAAATGCGAGAACTTGAGAGTTAGAAGGGTAGGTGCCAAAACCTTTGTTGAAGCCACTGTAAAAGTTCCAGAATACATGGATCTTGAGGAAGCCCACGCCTTAGCCTCCAAAATAGAGGCGAATATAAAAAACTCTTTTGAAAATGCAGACACGACAATTCACATAGAACCATTAAAAGCAGAAGTGCGGCCAGAAAAACTCGTAGAAAAACTCGCAGCGGAAGTCAAAGGTGTGAAAGAAACACATGGAATAAACGTAGTCTACACAAATGAAAAACTCTACATAACATTACATGCACGGGTAGACCCGAAACTGTCAATTCAAGAGGCTCATGATATAGCAGAAAAAATTGAAAGTAAAATAAATGAAAGAATAAGCGGAATTGAAAACGTGACAGTTCATATAGAACCCTTTAACGCTAAAATGCAAAGGGGTTCAGAAGTAGATGAAAAGGAAATAAGAAAAATAATTCACAAGACCGTGGAAGGTTTTCCGCAAGCTTTACAATGCAAAAGAATATTAACCTATGTTGCTGACAAAAAACGTTACATAAATATAGACTGCTGTTTCACAAGCCAAATTCTTCTGGAAGACGCCCATAGAATTGCTTCGCAAATCGAAGGAAACATAAAGAAACGGTTTAGAGAAACTATAGTAACTGTTCATATGGAACCAGAGTAAATGGGAGCGGCAGATGAATTCAAAGGGCTTTAACGCCACATAAAAATCACAAAAGAAGTACATATGCATAGCAGAGAATCGTCAAAATAATGTTCATAAAAACTTAATCATTAGCTCACCATAGAGCACCAACAACAAATGCTAACAATCCAAAAATGAACCATAAAAGAACAATATTCTTGACTTTTCTGGCATTTTCTCTCGAGTAATCCTTAAGTAGCATAAATGAAGAAGCTGCAAGTCCAAAATCCGTCACAGTGGCAAAAGGAACAAACCAAAAAGAAACCATGTGAAGAAGCCACGGTATTGGGCTCAACAAAACTGCAGAAAGATAAAATAAGACAGCTGTCAAGGCAGCTGTTTTCTCTCCATAGCGCACAGCTAAAGTTTTCACGTTTTGCATTCTATCACCTTGGACATCTACAATTCCCTTAGTTATTTCTCTGCCAGTGATTGAAAGAAAAACCATGGAAACAAAAACTAAAACATTTAATTTAACTTCGTTAACGACTGCTACGTTTCCATAAATGAAAGGGATTGCTACACAAGTGCTGACTAGAAAATTGCCAGGCAATCCGCTACGTTTTCCAACAGTGGTGTAAGTCGCAAAGATTGTCCATGCGATTATGGCTATTACAAAACAGAATATGCTTACTAAATAGGCAGCTACAAAACCTATTGCTGTAAGAGCAGATGCAAAAACTAAGACCTCTTTTGGCTTGATTAAGCCACTAGGTATTGGGCGACTCGGTTCGTTTATAGCATCAGTTTTTCTATCATAATAGTCATTTATAGCCATGGATGCAGCGGTTAATGTAAAACCAGTAACGAATCCATAAATAAGGTTCTGCCAAAGTGTACTTAAGACATTAGGGCTTGCGAGAGCCGCACCGACTATAACGGCAAAACCCATCATTAAGCAATTTAGTGGACGCATTAAGCGTAAATAACCGCCTAGTTTGCCCATGCTCATTCAAACCTTGCAATAACCATAAGCTTGCATTAAAGTTATAAAATTCACGATTAGATTCGAAAGTTTAATACGTTTAAGCGAATAAACCATTTACAAAGTTTGTTGGTGCCAAACTTTTGAATGACAACTATACGTCCGAAAGGTTAAGAGTAATAATTCCAGTTGGTGGAAAAGCTAAGCGTCTGCTTCCACTCACCGAAGAAACAAGTAAAGCATGTCTTCGCATATTAAACAGACCCCTAATAGAATTTTCGCTATTATCTCTTGCGCGACAGGGTATTCGAAACTTCATTTTCGGAGTTAAGGGTTATACAAACTATAGGGATTTGCATGACTATTTTGAGTCTGGTTACGGATTTTCCTCAAGATATAGCATAAGTCCACGTGTTCACATAAAATATCAACCAAACGTAGACGACCTTGGAAGTGCAGATTCCGCAAGGATAAATATGGAATATTACAATGTTAGAGATCCTGTTTTCGCTGTACAAGGCGACAACATTTTCGACGTAGACTTGAAACAGCTTGTGGATTTTCACGAAAAGAAAGATGCTGTCATGACCATAGCCTTAAGGGAAGTTGAGAACGTTGAAGGCTATGGCATAGCCGACATAAACAAGGAGATGAGAATTTCAAGATTTGTTGAAAAGCCAGCGCCCAAGGATGCACCTTCAAATCTTGCCAACACAGGCTTATACATGGTTTCACCAGAAATAAGGAAAATCTTCAAAGAAAAAGGAGTTAAACAGATAATTAAGGAGAGGCATCGCCTAGATTTTGGTTACGATTTCATTCCTTACGTAATAAAAACTGGAAGACCAGTATATGGCTTTACTTTGAAGGGAAGCTGGTATGACGTAGGCATTCCAAAACGCTATTTAGAAGCCATGCAAGACATGCTTAATGGTCGCTTTTCTTCGTTAACAGACTTTGGCGGAAGAATAAGTGAAGAAGCGAGTGTATGGGTTCAGGGGGAAAGCTACGAATCGCTGAAACGTAGACAGGAAATTATAAGAAAGATTAAACAAGGTAAAATAAAAGTTGAAGGCGCTGTTCTAATTGGTAGACACTGCAAAATAAATGATGGCGTAAAAATAGTGAATTCATGTATCGACAACTATACGAAAATCGAAAGAGGCGTTGAGATAGAAAATTCCGCTGTTATGGACAGAGCCATAATTGAGGAAAAAGCGGAAATAAAAGAAAGCATTATAGGAAGACATGTAACAGTCCTTTCAAGTCCGAGAAAACCGACAAAAATAGATTCAGTTTCAGTCATTGCTGATGATGTAACCATAGAAAAGGGCTGCAAACTAACGGCAACAAAGATTTATCCGCATCAATATGTAAAAGGAGAATTCACTAATCAAACACTGATGGCAGGCTAATTTTCAATTTTTTACGTTTTACCTAGTATTCTGGAAGAGGTGGCTGAAAACGTTTATTTTTGATCTTGACTGATTTCATAATTATAACAGTAACTAGAGTAGCAATCAGCAAGATGACACATCCTCAACTTCCCCTCGCAAACATCCTTGTGCAGTGACGCTTACGGTATAGTTGCCTGTTTTCAACCCCTCGTTAATGCTGTATTGCCCCAAAGAATCCGTCGTGGCGTATCCGTAACCTTCAGCTCCAAAGGCCATAACCATTGCTCCAGACACGGGAACTCCAGAACTAGCATAGACAATTCCTGAAAAAGCTCTTCTAGACGAAATTGAAACATATGTTACAGAAACGTGAATTGCAAAAACCAACAATATCACAAAAATTGCCGTATTAGCAATCAGTTTAAGCCTTAACAATCTATTCGTAACACATTCTTCCCCAATTCGTATTTTAGGCCGTGACTAAATATTAAAAACTTGCGACAAAATTGAAATCAAAACCGAACCATACTTAATTCCAAATTAACAACGTCAGCCTTCTCAACCATGCTCATGCCAACAGAAAAACTGTTAATAAAGAGGCAATTCTTAGAAATTCTAGACTAAAGATGAAAATCAACCTATCAGAAATCAGAAAGAGAACAGTCTCAATAGTCCAATATTTGAACGACATAAAACAACCATTCCACGAGAAATTCTTTACAAGGAAACAAACATACCAGCTGAAACTAGAAGCGATAAACCAACTTAAGTCTGCAAAAGATTACCTTGTGATTGCTTTTTCTGCAGAATGGTGTAAAGATTGCACTGTAAACATTCCAGTCTTGGCCTTAATTTCAGAAATTACAGGACTGGAAGTCAGAATTTTTGGAGGCTTAATGAAAGACCCCTTAAGTCATACAAGAAAGTGGAGAATCCCGCCTTCGCCACCAGAAGTAGAAAAGTTTCATGTTGATAAAATTCCTCTCATAATAGTATTTAACAAAGGGGGCGAAGAAATTGGAAGAATAATTGAAAATCCGCGGGAGCCTACAGTAGAAGAAGAATTAGTAAAAATAATTTTTAGAAATGCATAGGTAGACTTGTCTATTCCTCGCTTTTATGGGCAAACCTTTTTTCATTGTAATTAACTTTCTCCAGGTAGTCCTTCTCTAAATCCATGTTTAAAGCCATGCAAGCTTGCATAAAATAAACAAAAATATCTATAAGCTCATGTTTTAATTCTTCAACCGTGAAACTCTGCTTGTCTCTGTAGTGTTGTTTTCGAATTCTTGATATTTCGCCCAACTCTTCAACCATCACGAGAACAAAATGTTCCATAAACTTTAAGGCGTCGTCGGGCGTGCGGCATTTCTCGTAATTGTTCCATCCGAACTTTCCGTCAAACTCTCTCTGTATTTCAAAAATCTGCTTTAATTCCAACAATAATCCTCCGGTCGAGCTATATTCCTCGTATAAACTTATTATGCTTTAAGCTCAAGCAGTAAACGCCTATTACCATTCGTTTATTTCTTCATCTTCCTCGATGAATTGCGATATATCCTTGAAATCTTCAATATATTGTAGGTAACGTTTCCAAGCCTTCTCCTTCTGTTGAGCTTTACGAACCCAATCAGCAAAGGCAGGTATTTCATAATCAAAATACTTTGACCTTGCACCTAATCTAAAGGCAATCTCTTCCTCTATCAATTGAACATAAGGATGTTCAGTTTCGTTTTTGAAGTGGAAGTTTTGATTAAACAAAATATGGGCAAGTTCATGTGCTATAGTCTCAGGATAACCCCAACCTTCTCGAATTTTACCAACTACAACCAAAGGAATATTCTTAAATGGGGTCTGGCCAGCGGCAAAAGGGACTACACAAACCTTAACTGTCGGCTCTTTAAAATCAACTTTTGTCAATTCTTTAAGCCAAGCGAGTACGTTTTTTTCATGTCGCGTCCAGTCCTTTTCAACAATTTTTTTAAGTTTTTCAGCAACCGCATATTCTTTGTTTAATCCCTTTTTAATCTCCTCAACTAACAACTTGGCTTTCTCATTATAGGCTCCTCTAAAAAGTTTATTCCATTCTTGTCTACTAATTCCGAAATTTCTGATTCCCCTTAGTTGCATGATGTATGCTATAGCTAGCTTATCAGCTTCGAATACTATTTTTACCAAAAGGTAATCACCGTCGAATTCTAGCTTAAGCCTTGAACCACTTGAATATTAAGTATCTTATCTTTTCTTTTTCTAAGTCTGGAACGGCTATTATGAATCTTTTTCTGACGGTTGTTGCGAGTCTTCCAGCCTTAACAATTTCTGTGGCTGTTATTTCAGCCTTAGCACTTTTGACAGAAACCATGTAGGGTGCATGTTCAACGCCAGGTCCATGCTTATAAACAGCAAAATCGCATCCAAACTTTATCCCTGGAGTAACTATTAAACCGCTATCCCGTAAATCATGATAAACAGCATATTTCTCATCGAATTCCTCATATAATTGTTTAGCTTTTTGACATAGCTTTTTTAGGCTGACCTTTCTCTTCTCTATACCTTCATGAGCAGTTATCATTCTCTGTTCAGCGAGATACAACCCTTCCATTAAATCCAAAATTAAGGGAACATTGAATTCTGGGATTTTTGGTTTGGCGATTCCGAGAGGCTTCCCATAAAAGCCCATTTTATAAAGTTCTGAGCCATCTGCGTGGTTCCATACAACTAGGAAGTTCTCAATAAATTCCACTTCGATTTTTTTGGGCATTTGGTTTTTTCGCCTTTTACATAATGAAAGATAAGATTCGAGCAGCATCAGCAGCGTCTTCAGCTTTATCTGCTGAATCCTCTAAAAGCTGTAGGACATCTCTTAATAGGATTAAGACTGGAAATTCAATTTTGGTGCTGATAAGTTTTATTTCAAGTCCGCGGTAAAGTTCGTCAACAGCCCGCTCTGCAACCTCAACGTCTTTGGCCTTTTCCATCGCTTTAGCTGAACCATAGCTTAGAACCATTGCTGTTTCTCTAAGCTTAAGAACGGCCTCGAAAACAGTCTCTGAAAGCTTCAACAAATCCTTCTTTATATCCACCGGAACATTCCAGTTATGCTCCATGATTTCAACTAGGCGGAAAGCAATGCCTTCAGAGAAGTCTGCAATTTCGCTTGTCAAATTCGTGAACCTTAAGAAGTCTTCTCTGCTAAACAGAATAGCCCCTATTTCGGCAAGCTCCTGTGAAACGAGCCGCCTAGCTTTGTCAACCTCATCTTCACCGCTTCTGATTTCAATGAAAAGCTGTTTTGCCTTTTCCTTATCATTTTTTATGAAGCAGTCTATTATTTGAGGGACCTTTCTGGTTACGTCTAAAACTTTTCTAAGGTGATCTTGGCAAACGTTCAAAGCTCTTCGTTTCACACGTTGTTCAGTTTCTGCTGGAAGTACCAAACTTTTCCCGCCCACAATTTAGGTCTGTTTTTTCTAACATTAAATATGCTGAAGTGTTAAAAAAGGTAACGAAAATTTAGCTTTCTAATGGTTTGCCTAAATCTTCAAAGTTGATTTTCCATCTGAAATATCTGTGTAAAAGCTTTGGTAATTCTTTGATTGGGGTTCTAACTTGTTTCCATGAGTCACGGTTTCGAATGGTAACCGTGCTATCACTGAGCGTTTCATAATCCACTGTTATGCCCAATGGTATGCCAATCTCGTCTGCGCGGGCGTATCGCCTACCAATAGAGCCTGCCTCATCATATTCGGCTACAAAATTTTCATCAAGCAACATCTTATGCACTTTAAATGCTTTTTCAGGCAGCCTATCCTTGCTAACAAGGGGATAAACACTAACCTGTATGGGCGCAATATCTCTCGGAAAGATTAGCATCGTCCTGTTGTCCTTAACATTGTAAGCATATTCAAGAGCCACATAAACAAGCCTATCAGAGCCGAAACTTGGTTCAACAACATGAGGAATGAAACGCCTTCCACGTTCAACAACTTTTTGATGCTCAATTTCTATTTGCTCTGGCTTAATCTTGTGTTTTCCAAGAATGTAGTATCCGCTTTTCTTTATAGAAGCCTCAACTTCCTTTGGGTCTGCTTTTGAAAGCATTTCCGCCACTTTCGTAGCTTCCGATTTGAAAATTGGCCCAAATTTAGACATTATGGGCTTTATGACAAGTTGTTCCTTTTCGATGGGCTTTTCATATTCTTTATAAACACGCATGTCCTCGCCGCTGAACTCCATGTGTCGTTTCAAATCGTAATCTGTTCTATAAGCGTGTCCAGAAACTTCTACCCAACCCCAACGTTCAACATAGATTTGTTGGTCAAAGCTTTGAAGAGAGTAATGGGCTCTCTCCCAAGGAAGCTTTTCAATGAAGCGTTGTCTTTCTGCTGGAACACCTAGGTCTATGAGTAGTTTTTTGGCATATGCCATGAAAACTGCTTGCCAATCAGCCTTAATGTAACCCTTTTCCAGCGCTTCTTTTCCAGTGACTTCTGTAATCTTCTCTGAACTGCGCAGTCTGTTTTCAGCCAAAAGAAGTCGCAACTTTTCTTTTTCAACATTTTTTAACAGATAACAGCTGGGCTCTTCTGGGTCGAAGAAGAATTCCAAATCTATTATTGTAAATTCTCTTAATCTTATTAAACCCTGCCTCGGCGAAATTTCATTTCTTAAGGCATGACCTACCTGCAAAACACCGAATGGAATTTTCTCCCGAACCATCTCATATAGGCGCTTAAACTCTACGAATATTCCTTGGGCTGCTTCGGGTCTTCCATAACCAACTGTTTTTGAATATGGGCCAATAGTAGTTTTAAACATTGTCAAGAACAGTTTTGGTTCGGCGAAAGTGCCGCCGCATTCTGGACAGCGAATATCATGCTTTTCAATAGCCTCTTTAAGTTCTTTTAGGCTCATTTTTTCAGCTTCTGTTTCACTGATTTTCGCAAATTCTTGAAGCAAATGGTCAGCTCGGAATCGTTTCTTACATTTTAAGCATTCCACCATGGGTTCCTTAAAATGGTCAATATGACCTGAAGCCTCAAAGACCTTGCTTGGGGAGATTATGGGTGATTCAATTTCTAATATCTCAAGTCTGTTCACAAAAAGCTCTCTAAGTTTCTTTTCAATGTTCTGTTTTAATTTTGCACCTAAGGGACCATAGGTTGCAAAGCCAGCTGCGCCGCCATATATTTCGTAGGATTGCCAGAAGAACCCTCGACGGCGTGCTAGCTCGTTGATTATCGTAAACTTGTCGGGAGTTTTTGTTTCATCTGTCATTTTTGCTCGACTCCTTTTAAATTTAAATGTTCAAAGGCTTTAAGACTTACTTAATAATAAATTTTAGAATTGACAAGATCGGTGATGATGGGCTTGAGAATACTAAGTCATCAAGACTTGCTAGACTTGGTAGATGGAGCAGCGATTTTTTCTGCTGGGGGAGGAGGTGACCCTGAAGCAGGCTATAATATAGCGGATAAGTTGGTTTCTCAAGGCTACACTGCGAAGCTTGCAGCTCCTTCGGAGGTTTCCAACGAAGCAAAAGTTGTAAATTTCGCGTGTGTTGGTGCTACAACCACAATCGAATATGATTCCGACGCGGCAGTAAAAACTTTGAAGGCTTTAGAAGAATATGCAGTTTTCTCTGCCTATGCCACAATTCCTGTAGAATTGGGCGGTTTTAACACTTTAGCGGCAGTTGACGTTGCCGCAAGATGCAACATTCCAGTCGTGGATGCTGATGGAGCGGGGAGGTCCGTCCCCGAGGTTCATTTAAAGGTTTACACGATTGACAATATCCTTTTAACTCCAATGGCTGTTGCAGACTTACACGCAAAAAACATAGTCATTGTGAAGGAAACAATGGATTCGAGGGCTGCTGAAAGGATTGCACGGGTTCTAGCAGCTGAATGGAATCAGAGCGCTTATACGGCTAGAAGAATTTTAACTGGCGCGCAAGTTAAGACATCGCCAATTCAGCTTAGTCTGTCAATGTCCATGCAGATTGGGAAGTTACTGAGGACAGCTGTTGACCCAATAAAGGCGGTTTTGAAAGAAACTGGTGGCTTCAAGCTTTTTGAAGGCGTTGCTGATTCTGTTGAACGGAAAACCGAAGCTGGCTTCACATTCAGTGAAATAAAACTTCACGGAACACACGAATACAATGCAAATACATTTGAATTTAGGGCTAAAAACGAGGTACTTGTCGCTTATAAAAATGGAAAACTCGCTGCAATTGGTCCAGACATTATTACTCCCGTGCATCCAGAAACCTACAAATGTATAACCGCCGAAAAAATCGAAAAAAGCGACAAGCTCGCAGTTTTGGGTTTGCCAGCACCACAGAAATGGAGGACGAGCAAAGGATTAGACTTGTGGAAGGATGTTCTTCAAAGGACAAAAATATTTGAGGAATACGTACCTATTGAGAGATTGGCATCTCATAAACGTATTTAAAAAAATGGATGCCTCGTCTATTGTTTCTTTATTGCCAGTTGCACTTCTGTGAGGAGTTCACTTTCCTTGACTTTGGATGGATCGTTTAAGTATATCTCCATCGGGCATCCAAGTGGAATGTAACCTTTTTCACTAGCATGTTGAAACAGCGCTCCATAGGCTGGTCCTACTTCACTGTAGGGTCCTTTATGTAGCGTGTAAAGTACTTCTTGTGCGGGCACTTTCTTAATTTTTATCTTATCTTCTGGCTTTGCTTCACCGATGAAGGGGATTCCTACCTCGCTTCTCAATTTGTTGGCTGGCACCTTTTCTGGGTTGTCATAAAACCATCCAAGCGGAGGGCCTGTGACCTTTAGTTGTTTTTGTCTTAGCCATTTTGCGATTTCTTGATAGAGTTTGCCAACTTCTCCGTAAGGACCAACATGACTTATGGTAGCAATTTGCATCGGTTCAGTTTTCTTTAACTTAACTTCCATATCAATAACACCTCCAAGTTATCACAAATACATGTATGTTTGTGGCGTATTATAATTTTTGATGCTGACGCGCAAAAGCATGGTAATAAGTTTAGCTATTCTTTAGCGTATTCGTAGAGTCCAAATAGGTTTCCATCAGGGTCGGCAAATGTAGCCATGGTATTCCCGTTTTCCTTTGATTTTGGAACCACAACTTTTCCTCCTAGTTTTACAATCTTTTCTAAAGCCTTTTCAACGTCATCTACGAGTATGTAAATAAGAACTCCTAGAGGTTTTCCTTCAGGAAAGCGCCACATTCCACCACCGAGTTTTTCTCCAGTATCAATCAACCAATAGGCATAGTCTTTGTTCTCGTCTCCCGTTATCTTCCAACTAAAAAGGCTTTCGTAGAATCTCTTAGCCTTTTCTAAATCCCTCACACGAATTTCAACCCAATTAAATCTGTTTGTCAACTTCAAATACATCCTTAAACAGCAGATTTTTGTAGGTTGTATTTAAGCATAGACTTTTTCGTGTTTAACTGTAAAATTCATAAATACATAAGGAGTAAACTAGAATTCTGACTAAGGAGGTGAAAAAGTGAGTGAAGGAACTTGGCGTCCTCCTGCGTGGATTTATCGAGACAAACGCCCTACAAGTGACGACGCATATTTTCAAAACATGACTAGAGTCATTTTTCTCGCAGGGTTAAGTTGGAAAATGATTGATGAAAAATGGCCCAATTTTAAGAAAGCCTTCAATAACTTTTCAATAGCTGAAGTTGCTAAGTTTGATGAAAATGACGTAAAGCGACTAATGAGTGATGCAGGCATAGTAAGGAATCGGGCAAAGATAATCGCAACAATCAACAATGCAAATCAATTTCAAAACATAAAGAAGGAACATGGCTCTTTCCAGTCTTACCTCGATAGCCTAGATAAATCTAACAACTATGCCTCTGTAATTAAAGAGCTTGGCAAGAAATTTAGTCGATTGGGGCCTTCCTCGGCACGCATTTTCCTCTTCAGCGTTGGAGAAAATATAAGGCGACCAGAAGAGTAATTGATTAACTTTATGAAGCATTGCGATTCCTGAAAATAAAAATGAATTTATCTGAGAACGATAAGTCTATTTTGGTTCAAAATTCTCCCATCGTTTTATTTCAACATCTAATTTTCTTTCAACGGCTGCCCACAAGTCCACCTCACAAATTTTAGCGCAAGTAAAAGTGGTTATCACGATATCGGCCAGCTCTTCGCTCAGCTTCTCTCTTATTTCCTCAACATCGTAGCTTTCCCTTCTAAAACCTACAAGTTTAAAGACCAAGTTTATTGCTTCTCCAGTTTCCTCAGCTATCTTGGCAGCTTGAAAAACTGGATGCTTCTCTGGAGCCTTTTCATCAAAGAGCTTGAATAGTCTTTCGAAATTATCCTTCACACCATCAACTCCTTACTTCAGAATAGTTTCATTTTTATCCACATTTAGACTTTGTAAAAGTTCTTCTCTTTGACGTTCATTTAAGTCTAAAAGAGTTTTCCATATGCTTAAATGTAATACCTTCTTCGACGTTTTTCCCACTGGACAATAATTGTAGCAGTAACCGCAGTATCTTATTCTTTTATTGGTTTTTTCTCGAATTTGGTCGATAAATTGGACGCATCGGCTTCTGTCAAATCCTCTTGGTGGTGGCAACTCTTTGTTAATCGCGTTTATTGGACAAAGCCTAACGCAAATGTCACAATTTTGGCAGGGATTAAAGCCTTTCAAGGGTTTATTAGGTTGTGTTGAGGCATCTGTGAGAACTACGCGTAAATTGACTCTAGGTCCGTACTCTGGTGTTATAAGAATGCTTGGTCTTCCGAATACGCCGAGCTCTGATTCGTACGCGGCTAACTTGAAGGATAAGCGAGCGATCTTTTCTTTTTCATTTCTAAAGCCATGCGGAACAACTGCTTCATAGCCCTTATCCTTAAGAAAGTTAGCAAGCTGATAAGAAACCCAGTCACCGTAAATGTTCAGTACTCGCGATTCAACATCTTCTTTTTGGCTATAATCCAATGTAGTGTAATAGTCTAAACCAACAGGAAAAGCAAAGACAATAACAGAATTACAATTCTTCATTACATCTCTTGGATGACAACCTTCCCTTGACATTTCAAATCCATGGTCAGGATCAGCAACTCCTACCTTGGAGACACCAAATTTCCTAAGGAAAACTTCCAACTCCTTCTTCATGAACATCCCTTTAACAGCTTCTTGTACTATTCACCTATATCGGTTAAATTTCTATTTTTTAGGAGGGATATAAAACAGTTCGGCATCATTTTCCAGAAGGTTCATGTTCAGATTAACTTTTATTTCTGCAAGTTTTGTTATATAGCAAAGTGTTTGGCGATCTTCACTTCTTGTACTATGCCATTCTTATCTATTTGGAACTCAAGCATTGCACGGTCAGTCGCATTTTTCTTGCTGTTAAATTCTGTTCCACAACGTCCACATTCAATATCTGATTCCATTTCAACAACATACCATGACGCATCCGCATAATAATGCCCACAGTTAGGGCAACGCAAAACCGTCACATCTAACCAAGTCTTCATTTAAATATCCTCATTTTAGCCATAGAGCCGCCTAGCACTTTATAAATCAGCCGCCAGATATGAAATGCCGATAAGAGGGATAAGCTTGGCAAAAATAAGAGTTGCTTTAGTAGGTGTTGGAAACTGTGCGTCAGCTCTCCTTCAAGGCTTACAATATTATAGTAATTGCGAAAAGGAGGAAGAATGCGTCGGGCTACATCGCCTCATTCTGCGAGGCTTCCACCCGAAAGACATCCAAATAGTTGCAGCCTTTGACATTGATAGCCGAAAAGTTGGGAAAGGCTTGTCTAAGGCTGTTTTTGAACCGCCAAACAACGCTCCAAAAATAATTGATATTCCAGAGTCTAATGTCATTGTGCATAGAGGCCCAGTCTTAGATGGTGTGGGTGAATACACGAAAAACGTTGTGCAGATAAGCAATCAGCCAGAAGCGAACGTCGTAAAGGTGTTGAAGGAAGGTGACGCGGAACTTCTGCTTAATTTGCTTCCAAGCGGTGCTGTGAAGGCTTCACAATGGTATGCAGAACAAGCGTTAAATGGTGGCTGCGCTTTCGTGAACGCTACGCCAACTTTTTTTGCCAGCGATGCTGCATGGGCTAGACGTTTTGAAGAGGCTGGGTTGCCACTTGTGGGCGACGATTTAATTGACCAAGTTGGCGCAACGGCATTGCATAAAACTTTGTTGAAACTGCTTTCTATAAATGGGGTTCGCATCACTCAAACTTACCAGCTGGACGTTGGCGGAGGAACAGAATCTCTAGATACGCTGGAAAGGACAAGAGATGTTAAAAGAACTGTTAAAACGCGATCTGTTGAGGCTGCCTTACCCTATAAGGCTGAAGTGGTCGCTGGCTCAATGGATTACGTGGATTTTCTGCAGAACAGACGCGACAGCTACTTCTGGATTAGAGGATTATACTTCTGCAACACGCCCATGCAGATAGATTTGAAACTTTCGACTGTTGATGCGCCGAACGCTGGCTCGGTCTTATTTGATGTTATAAGGGCTGTCAAAATTGCCTTAGACAGAAAGCTGAAGGGGGCTATACTGCCAATCTGTGCTTACGCCTTTAAACATCCGCCTCAAATGATGCCGCTTGAAGCTGCTGAAAAAATCTTTGCAGATTTCATCATGGAAAAGACATAAGCCAAGCGATTATTTTGCTAGAAATTCTTGCAGTTCACGTATTATTTTTTCCTTTATTCCGCTCTGCTTCATCTTTTCCTTTAAAAAAGCTATAGTTTTCACGGGTGTCGGGTCTATTTTTCGCAATATAGCTAAATAAACACTTGTAAAATCACCGATACAGATGGTTGACAACATTTTCGCTAATCTGCTTTTGCCCATACTCCAAACTTCAAAAACTTTCACAGTTTCCTTGCACATCAATTCTTTTGTGGCTTCGATTCTCTGTCGAATTTCCTTTGTTTCATCTTTGTCTCGTATGAGAATTACTGAAAAGTGTTTTGCTAGTTTCTTTGCTTCTTCCCATCCGACAATTTCATTGTGGTTAAGTTCCGGGAAAAATTCCCATTTTGATGGAACTTTGCTGTTTTCATTGAACTCTTGTTTGAAACGTTGAGCCACAGCCCGATAAATCTCAAATCCGTAAACAACTGGGGCTGTCCCATTAATGCTTAATGCTAACGTCTTGGAAAAGTTGTTGCTGACTGGTTTTTCAGGAGAATTCTCGTTACTAATGCGCTTTAAGATTTGGATTGCTTCAGAAGTTTCCTTGTAAATATCCGAAACTACACCGATTTTCTCCAAAACTATAGGCATAGGCAGAAATAGATATGGAAGGGCAGCGCGGGGAGGCATCCCTGAAGGAATATGTAGATAAGGCACATTCAGTTTTTCAGCGAATTCGAGGAGCTTACCGTCAGAGCTTATGCAAACAGTCATACATTTTCTCTTTAACGCGTCGAGAAATACACTCAAAGTTTCTTCAGTTTCTCCTGAATAACTTACAAGGAATAAAATGGTGTTTTTGTCTGCATACGCAGGTAGTGAATATTCTCTGTTGACTTCGATGGGAACCACAATTCTATCTCTTGTCCAGTCTTTTAGAAGCTCTCCTCCAATAGCGGAACCACCCATTCCAGCCACAATAATTTTTTGTGGTTTAGGATACCTAATTGGGACAGCTTGAACCAATTTCATGGCTTCTTCGTAATGTTTGGGAGCTTCAACACAAAAAGAGAGTATGTTGCTCTTATCAATGCTTTTAATTTCATTAAAGTTATCCAAAATTGTTGGTTTTGGCATTTCCTTCGACTCTTCCATTCAATTGCAAATTTATATTATACTCTTAGCTTTTAAAGAAAAGGGCTAAAGGCGGAAAATTAATTTGCAAAGGAAAAAATTGTCCATAGCTATACCTGCTTCTGTTGTCTATGATACTCCTCACTTACGTGAGAAAACCTCAAAGATAGGTTTGATTGGGAGAGCCGCCGCAATTTTCGAAGTTGACGAAATCATAATTTACCCTGATAATCCGAAGGTTAATCAAAAGGCTGATATGGATTTGGTAGCGACTTTACTTGCTTACATGGAAACACCGCAATACTTGCGAAAAGGACTTTTTAAGCTTAGACCAGAGTTGCGGTATGCTGGTATTCTTCCTCCATTACGGACGCCACATCATCCCCTAAATCGTGAAATGAAAAATCTAAAGGTTGGAGAATATCGTGAAGGAGCTACTTTATCCAAAACAAGAGAAGGAACACTTATAGACATTGGAGTTGAGCAACCAGTAGTGATGCTAAACAGGCAATTGCCTATTGACAAAAGGGTCACTGTGAAGATTTTAAAGGTTGAAGAGGGAGTTGAGGTTGATGTGGCGAATCGTGATGAAATCTCCATGTATTGGGGCTATATGGTTACTGTTGAAAAACATTCATTTGGAAAGCTGATTAAAGGTAGAGGCTTCGATTTAGCCATTGCTACTTCTAAGTATGGTGTTCCATTTGCTGATGTTGCAGAAGAAATAGCAGAAAAATGGGAAAAATCAAGCACAATCCTAGTGGCTTTCGGCGCACCAACGCAAGGGTTATACGAAATACTCAAGAATGAAGGACTCAACTTGGACGATGTTGTAGATTTTGTTGTTAATACCTTTCCGATGCAGGGAACAGAAACCATTCGAACTGAAGAGGCGCTTTTTGCTTCCTTAGCGATATTGAACATGAAATTTTGCCTTTAAGAATAAAGAGATAAATGCTTGTTTTGCCTAGGTGCACGTATGTATTTCGATGTTGCCATGCCTTCGATGCTTTTCTTTGTTACCTTAGTAGCTATGTTTTTAGATGAAAAGGTTGAGAAAAAACTGAAGAGCACCTTTGAGGCGAAGAAGTTAGGTGTTCAGGATGCTGTTTTACTTGTTGCGGCAATGAGCGTAACAATATCGCTTATCGTGTTTATTCCACAGATGGCTATCATGATATTGTTTCTCTTCGCTTATTCCATGCTACTTTTTATGTTTACATATATTTTTTCAGATTTCCAAAAAGCGAAAGCTAAACTTTTCTGCATAGCATTTCTCATAATTATCTTTCTAATAGCTGTAACTAGCCTATTCAGTTTCAAAGCAGATAGTATGGTTATTTATGGATCTTTAGCCCTTTTCTGTCTATTCGGCTTCACATTTATGGCATTGTTACATGAAGAAAGTAGGAAGAGTACAGAGGAACGATGGTATTTAGCAGTATTATCACCCGCACTCTTCTTACTCTTATACGTATTTTATGGCAGTACTCCCATATGGTTTCCTTATCTTCTAGATTTATACGGCGTAGCCTTCGCAGTTTTAATTATTCTTTATCTTGGAAGCCTATTTACATGGAAAACGTCACTAATTTTTGTTGGGCTTCTCACAGTCATGGACATAATACTTGTTCTAGTCACTAAATCAATGGTATCTGCGGCAAGTCACGTTTCAGGTCTAAGGCTTCCAGTGCTTATTTCATTGCCGACCATTCCAGCAGTAGTCATCGAAGAAGGGACTCTCTATATGGGTCTTGGTTTAGGCGACTTTTTCTTTGCAGGGTTGATCGGAATACAAACCATGAAGAAATTTGGTAAAGGTTTTGCAGTTTTGTCCGTTAGTGCAATGGCTACGTCGTTTTTCATTTTTGAAGTGGTGATGCTTAATTATGGGTTTATTGCGCTTCCCGGCACCTTGATGATTGTCTGTGGATGGCTACCGACATTACTTTGGAAAGGAATAAAACATTAGGAATTTTTTAAGAAAAACCTAGAAGAGGAACAATGGTTTCTTTAGCCAAATAGTGCTCCTAAACCTTCGAGCGCCGCTTCCTCTTTGGCTTTCTCCTCTTCTTCCTTCTTTTTCTTTTCTTCTTTTGGTTTGGCTTCTGTCGAAGGCGCTGATGCCGTTGGTGCTGGTGTTGGGGCTGCCATCATTGTTGGAGCAGATTTAATTGCCTCTTCAATATTAACCTCAGCCAAAGAAGCAACCAATGCCTTAGCTCTCACCGCGTCAACGTTTATGCCTGCCGCTGTCAAAACTTGAGTTAGGTTTTCTTCGTTTATCTCTTTTCCAGCTTTATGTAGGAGCATCGCAGCGTAAACGTATTCCATACCCTTTCACCTCTACACTCAACTATTTTAACTTTTTCAGACTGTTTCTCTATGATTGGTAAACTATTTGTCTATCTACATTAATCCTATTTAGATTCTAGATTTTCGGTTGAAATAAGCGAGCTTACAATATAAACTTTTACTTGTGATTCGACACTTCTTCTATAGACTATACTGTTGACAGTGTTGCTATAATGAATAATGGCAAATCTACGTATTATTATTTGACGATTTCGCGGTATTGGTCAAATTGAAAATTAGGGTTTCAACATATTGCCAGAATTCTTTTTCTAGTTTCATCCATGCTTCGTCTGATTCCGCTTCTCTTGCTAAGAAGTATCCTCCTCCAAACATATTCAGCAAGAGACTGCCGTACCTTGAATACCGTTTCTTTTTCTCGCACAGTTCCAGTTTTATAACGAAATCATCAGGTTTTCCCTCGATAGTTACATTAACAAACCCCAGAAGTCTAAAGGAAGAAGAATTTTTCGCCAAAACCTGATAATTTGTAGGTGTCTTCTCTCCTATGACTTCGAAATCCCTTTCTTTAAAAAAATCCCCTAATCTCACAGTAAGCAAATTTAAATCCACATTCTTCATGTACCATTTTCTTTCCATCTTAAGCGCCATCTAAAAGATTTCGAGATCAAATTTTAAAAGCTATCGGATACTGAATCTTAAAAATGACTTTTGGAATGGCTACTTTGCAAGAACCTAAACCAGTTTCGCCAACAACGGTGGATTTGTTTTTCATCTGTTCTTATAAGCGCTACTACATAGGCACACATTGGTAGTTGGTCTAATAGTTACCTTCACGCACCCCAAAAAAAGCTGAAGTATTACTTACTTTTTGGCTTTAACGATGTTATTTAAGCTTAACATTTCCATATACGCCTTTCTAATCAAGTCCACTATCGTTTCCTTGGTTGGTATAGCTGTATTTAATGCAAGTGTACAAGCTTCCTTGTGGGCGATCTGAACAAACATTTCTATATTTTCCAGCGTCGGATAAGCTACACTTAGTGATAATGCAAACGCATCTGTATGAGCCTTTTCGATGCCTTGCCTAGTTTCTTTTATGTCTATTTGAAGCTGTTCTTGGAGTATTACTAATCCGTCAATGTATGCAACTTTCATTGCAAGCCCAGCTTCAACAGGTTTTATTCCCAGCTTTGACAACACACTTGCAAGCCTTTCTAAGATTACTTCACCTTTCCTAACAACTAAAGTATCCTTTGTTATCCAGACACTCCCAGCCTCAATCCTTGTGGGCAAACCAACAGCATTCAACTGACTGATTATTGGACCAGGTGATTGCCCAGTGTTTCCGGCTGGAACTATGACGTCAAAAGCCGCTATGTCTCCAGCCTTAGCCGTTGTTCTTACTTTTCCCCTCTCTAGCAACAACGCCAATCTGAATGGGTTTAAATCCGTAAATAGATAAACGTTTGACCCTGTTAAGTACTCCGCAAGCTTTTTCAGTTCCTTTTTTTCTTCGCAGTTTTCAATCGCCATTTTCATAAGCGTGTTTTTTATTACCCTCATGTAAACTTTATCTGCAAGGTTCTTCTTGAACTCTTGAAGTTGGGCTGCTCTAACCTTCTGTAAACCAGCGATTCCAATGGCCTTGTATTGCTTAATAAGTTGTGTCATCTCTTCAACTTCGCTGACTTTTTCTTGTAAAACTTGTTGAGATGGCATTAGTTTTCCTCATTTATGGTTTGATACTTACTGGCTTGCCCATAGATGTTTTTATGTAAGCGAGCTTGATGTTCTTGATTCCTCTTTTGAGTTTTCCTTCTATAGCTCTTAAGACTGCCTGAATATTTTCAGCTATCTCTTCTTCTTTCATGTTTTCCGACCCTACGCGGCACTGCAAAATTGGTTGATTACGCATTCTTACAATGACAGTTTTACGGTGTTTCTTTATCAAACTTGCTATGTCTGCCGTGGGTGGAACAGGAATTGGCATTTTACTCCTAGGTCCTAAAACGGGACCTAAAATTTTACCTACTAAGGGCATTAAGGGGGCCTCGGCAATAAAGAAATCATTTTCGTCAGCGATTTTCCGTAAATCCCGTTTTTTACCAGCAAATCCCTCAAGCTCAGCCCTTTCAATGAGGAGGTCTACATTTGCCCTTTTTGCCTTTAGAGCCAATTCTCCAGAGGCTATAACGCATATTTTGTTTTGTTTTTCAGACGAATATGGTAACTCTATGATTTCTTGAAGTTTGCCTTCGGATGATTTCATGTCTATATCTTTCAAGCTGAGAACAAGCTCTATTGATTGATTGAAGTTTCTCTTTTGTGATTTTTCCTTTGCTTCTTTGACTGCATCTAATATTGTTTTCTGGTCTAGGGGCATTTTAGTGACCTCGTGCCAATGAGGGAATAGAACGCTGTTATAAAAATATTCTCTTATGCTTCATTCTTACTAAATATTTCGCCGTACTTGCCTTCGTCAATTTCCTTCTGAACTTCGCGGGGGTCCTTTCCATCAACAGTAACTCCCATACTGACACAACTTCCCAAAACTTCCTTAGTGGCTGCCTTCAGGTTTTTTGCCAGAAGCTCATGATGCTTAATCTTTGCTATGCGTAAGACCTGTTCAACGGTAAGGTTTCCAACTTTCGTCGTGCTAGGTGTTCCGGAGCCTTTCCCTATTTTTAGTTCGCTGACAATTAAGGCGGATGTTGTGGGTGTTCCAATGTTGACTTCAAACTCTTTGGTTTCAGGGTCAACAGCGACTTTCACTGGCACCTTCATTCCAGCATAGTCTTTCGTAAGCTCGTTTATTTTGTTAACGATAAGCATGACATTAACGCCTAAGGGACCTAAAGCTGGACCTAATGGTGGTCCAGCTGTTGCTTGCCCTCCGCTTACAAGTAATTCCACAACTTTTTTGTCAGCCATTTTAAGCTTCTCCACTTTCGGTTTTTGCTTTCTCCACTAGCTTTACGTAATCAGCGTGAACCGTTATTGGCAAAGTAAAAGTTGCTTCTAACAACTCGAGCGTGACTTCTGCCTTAGTTTTATCGATGCGAGTTATTTTTGCACGCATACCCTTAAATGGACCACCTGTAATTTCCACTATGTCGTTTTCACTTAGCTCTTCAATTATGGGTTTCCTAACAATGTATCTTTCGATTTCGGAAAAACTTACAACGCCTGGAACCCTTGACCGCACATGCCTTATGCCTGCTACGGCTTCTTCTACAAAATGTGGTCCTTCAGCTTCCACAAAGACGTACCCCCTTAAAGTCTCAGGCACAAGAATAGCCTTTATTGGTATTTTATTCATATCAATTCTTGCGCTAATAAGCTTAGCTACGTTTCTCTCCTGCCCTGTTGTCGTTTTTATAGCAAAAATCTTTGGGGTTTCTCCGCTTTTCTCCATAAGTTTTCTTCCTTCTAGGTTCTTGTTACCCGGGCTGCAGAACAGAAGACAATAGCTTAATGACAAATCCGATTAGGCCGATTGCGCCTATGCCTAGAAAGCATATTTTTATTGATAGCCAGAGCTCGCTTCTTCCTGGTTTTGCTGCAAGTTTCAATGTTCTTGCTGCTTGAGATAGGAAGGATCTTACGCCCATGGTTTATCGCTCACTCAGTTTTTAATGTTGGTATATTTGATGTTACTGTAACTCTTTGTTGTGTTTCTATTAATCTTTTTGTTTTTTTGTGTGCGTGCACAGTGTAATAGTCCAACACACAAAACATATTAGCCCCCAAATACACGGGCCTACACGCATCGCACGCACACAAACTAATAGTAAAGCTATATAGAAGATTTCTCCGCAAATCATAAATTTTTGAAGTGTGTTATTTTTGGTTGTATTGGGGAGAGGAGAATACTGGTTCTGAAGGAGAAAGCAGTCTCTGGAATAATGCTCACACTGCTGTTAATAAGCCTGTTAACAATAATATTTGATATTCAGCCCGTTAAAGCGAGCGGAACCATTTATGTTAGGGCTGACGGAAGCGTTGAACCATCCACAGCGCCGATTCAACGAGATGGAGATGTTTACACCTTTACTGACAACATTTATGATTCGATTGTAGTGCAGAGAGATGATATTGTAGTTGAAGGGGCAGGCTACACTGTTCAGGGAACAGGAACCGGAACAGGAATAGACCTCACTTTAACAAGCACCGTGACTGTTAAGAACATGAAAATCGAGAATTTTTCTCTCGGCATCTCCCTCTATTATTCTTTTGATAACATCATTTCTGGAATCACAATAACAAACAGCCTGCAAGGTATCGGGCTCAGTTTATCTACAAACAATACTATCTCTAAGAGCAACATCACAGACATCGGTTTTGATGGCATCTGGCTCTATAATTCTTCAAACAACACTATTATTGGAAACAGAATAACAGCAAACAACGAGTATGGCATCGGACTCAGTTACTCTACAGACAATAGGATTTCTGGAAACAACTTGGCAAACGACGAGTATGGCATATGGCTTCATGGCTCTTCAAACAATCATATTTATCATAACAACTTCGAAGCTAACACTTGGCAAGTATGGAGTGTAGGGTCAAGCAACGTTTGGGATGATGGTTATCCTTACGGCGGGAACTTTTGGAGCGATTATACGGGCGTGGATGCAGACGGCGATGGTATAGGTGATACTCCATACGTTATCGATGCCAATAATCAAGATCGTTATCCGCTTATGCGTCCTTGGAGTTCTCTTCCAGTTCACAACATAAACACGGGATTAGGCTACGCAAAAATTCAAGAGGCCATAAACGCAAACGAAACCTTAGACGGACATACAATTTTTGCTGAGGCTGGAATATACTACGAGTTGGTGTTCGTGAATAAAACCATTTATTTGCTCGGAGAAGGTAGGGTCGTTACGGTTATTGATGGCGAAGTTGATGTAACGGCGAACGGTGTTGTTATTAGCGGATTTGCCGTCGGCGGATTTACTGCATTCGTTAGTGGGATGAGGATGTGGTTCGGTGTCAGGCTGTCTGGTGCTGATTGTACAGTGAGCAATAACATTGTGTTCAATACTGGAATGGGTATATGGCTACTGAATTCTACCAACAATGTAATTAGCGACAATGTCGAACTATATAGCATTCCTTATAGCGTATACCTAGGCGATTCTTCAAACAACACGATAAGTCAAAACTACATAGGTTCAATAGAATGGAAAGGACTAATTTTACCATTGGATTATGGCATTGACCTTTACCGCTCCTCAAACAACACGATCATTCAAAATAATGTAACACAATGTCGGCGTGCTATTAGAATGGAAGGCGTCATGCCACCAGGTGAGTTACAAAGTGATGCTTCAAACAACACGATAATCGAAAACAACATAGAACATAGGGAATGGGGCATATCGCTCAGTCAGTCCTCAAACAACACAATAGTGGGAAACAACATAACAGCTTTAGGAGGAAGAGGGGAAATCCTGCCCAAGGATTCCACTGGTGTCTCTCTTTATCGTTCTTTCAACAACTCGATAATCAAAAATAATATCGAACAAAACGGCGAAGGTATAAAGCTTGTGGATTCAAGTTTGAACAAAATAACAGGCAACAATCTAACGGAGAATTTTTATGGAATGTGGCTCCAAGGCTCCCAAGTCAACTCGCTAATTGGGAATAACATAACCCATAGTCGTGTGATACTTAGGGATGGCAGAACTGGTGTTATTGGTTACGGAATTTTGATCTCCTATCCATATTACTCTAATTTGCTTAGAAGCAACAGTATTGCTGGGTATATGTATAATTTTGGAGTTGAGGGATACATGACTTTTTACGCTCAAGATGTAGACGAGACAAATACTGTAGACGGAAAGCCTGTTTATTACTGGGTTAACAGACGAGATGGCCAGATTCCTTCAGATGCAGGATACGTGGCAATCGTAAACTCGACAAACATTAAAGTCGAGGGGCTCGATTTAAAGAACAACTATCAAGGAATTCTAGTCGCCTACAGTAGCAACACAACAATTCGCCAAAACAACATAGCAAACAACCTACACGGAATACAATTCGTCTTCTCTTTTAATAACACAGTTTTAGGAAACAACATAATAGCAAACAATGAGAATGGAGTTTCTCTTAGAGAATCGTGCAACAACATTATTCACAGAAACAACATAACAAACCCCTACGAAACCGGCATCTGTCTTGAGACATCTTCCAATAACACGCTTTCTCAAAACAACATAGCGAATAATACAGTTGGCATCTGCCTCATCACCTCTCTAAACAATACTGTTTCAGGTAACAATATAATGCACAATTACTGTGGTGTCGGGTTCTCCTCTTCCATCTCTCTGGCTTCTTCAAACAACACAATTTACCATAACGACTTCATGAACAACACAAATCATGTAGAATTTTGGCCTAAATCATGTGAGAATGTTTGGGATGATGGCTATCCTTCTGGTGGCAACCATTGGAGCGGCTATGTTGGTGTTGATGTGAAATGTGGTTCAGGTCAAGACTTGCCTGGAAGCGATGGTATAGGCGACACGCCATACATTATTGATGCTGACAATGTAGACCGTTATCCGTTGATGAATCCTTACGGTGCTCCTCCACCACAAACTTACGACTTAACAATTACCACAACTGCTGGCGAAACAACAAATCCAAGCCCAGGAACATACAGTTACACAGCCAACTCAACAATTCAAGTAACAGCGATTCCAGAAGCAGACTACGTCTTCAAACATTGGGAACTCGACGATGTTGACGTAGGCTCTGCCAATCCCTATACGGTCTTAATGGATGAAGACCACACTTTAAGAGCTGTTTTCTCACCAGTTCCAGCCGTCCCTGTTGGAGGCTACTCAATTCCAATCCAAGTTCACACAAAAGCGGAGCCAATCATATCCTACATTGCCTTAATCGCAATCCTAGCAACAATCTTCGCTGAAGTAAAACGGAAAACAAACAGAAAACACTAACAAAGCCCATCTTTCTTACATACAAATTCACAAGACAACGCAATGGCTTTCGGAAACAGGCTCTCAAGCCTGAAAACCTTTTAAATGCTAAATTTTTTGGATGGGAAGACCTATTTCTTTGAGCATTTCAACCGTTTTTGATTTGTGTTCGCCCTTTATTCCCTTCCAGTCCAAAACCGCAAGCTCAACTCTTTCTAGTGTTTTCTCTACGCATTGCCTAAGAATTTCCGCATCTATGTATGGGATAGCATATTTGGAAATTATGTGGCCAAATGCTATTTCATTTTCCAATGCCACACGAGTAAACTTATCGTTGTAATGAGGTCCGCCTATACCAAGCACAGCTTTAGCTTGGGATTTACCGAATTTTGAAATGGCTTTCATTGTTGCGTGGGCGACAACTTCAGCCGCCTTTGAATCGTTCCATTGTTTAGGCGAGCTTCCCAACTCAGCAAACATTGTAGGCACATTTAAGGATGGACCATGATGGGTACATTCATAAGAAACCTCGTAGTTAAGATTCATTTCTTCTTTTGACTGCATCATAGCCTTTAAAGTATCTCTCATTGTGTTTGCTGGTGAAACAGAAACTTTTCTAGGAAATCCGCCCAATTCTGCTTCGCTTAGATTTCCCGGAGTATGAACAGACAGCGTTGGAGTGCCACTGATGCTGCTGTGCCTTGAAATGAAAACGACAAGTTTCAAATTGATAAAAAAATCTGTTATATTCTGTGCGTAGACAGATTCCTCCTTTAAAATTACAAACTTGACCTTTTCGCCATCAAGGTTGGCTTCATAAACTGGGTTTTCTTGAAAATTCTCTGGTTGTTTCTCGAAGGCGTAATTATTAAGGATTTGTTTTGCAGTGTTAAGGCTTGCAACATCCTTGTTTGAGGCCACCAGTAGAATTATAGTGTAGCACTCTCCTTAATTGAATCGTTTTATGAAGTAATAAATACTGTTATGTCTAAATGAAGTTGACTGGTAAAAGATGAAACAATTGCGTCTTGAACCTTTATCTTCCCTCAGAAAAGTTTTATAACTCAAACTTAATGGTTTGGTCTGAATACGGGTGGAAACATGCACTTAATCAACTTTAAAGAATTCTCTAGCCAACAGCTTATGCAGATTATTGATAAGGCTATTGAGATTAAGCATAATCCAGAAAAATTTCGAACCGCTTTAGACGGTAAATCATTAGCCATGATTTTCCAGAAAACTTCAACCAGAACTAGGGTTTCCTTTGAAGTGGCTATGACTCAACTTGGCGGTCACGCTCTATACATAGATTGGAGAACAACAAACTTCACTTTAGCAGACGTATATGATGAAACTCGATATTTATCGCGAAATGTTGACTGCATCATGGCAAGATTGCTGAAAAATTCTGATTTGCAAGTTATGGCTGAAGCCTCTTGCGTTCCAGTAATAAATGGATGTGACGAAAAATATCACCCAAGCCAAGCGATAGCAGACTTGGTAACCATGAAAGATAAAAAAGGCAAACTAAAAGGCTTAAAGCTGGTTTACATAGGTACTCATAACAATGTTTGTAACTCGCTTATTGAAGGATGCACAAAAACTGGAGTTAAAATAACTACTGTAACACCCATATTCAACGAGCCATCAAAAGATGAAGAATTATTGGAAAATGCTAGAAAAACAGGTTTACATGAAACTACATTAGATGTTAAGAAAGCAGTTAAAAACACAGATTTCATTTACACAGACACATGGATTGACATGGAATTCTTCCTAGACCCAAAATTCGCCGCAGAAAATGAGAAACGCATCAAACTTATGAAGCCTTACCAAATCAACAAGGAACTACTGAAAGAAAGCGGCGCTTATGTTATGCATGACATGCCTATCCATCGAGGGTATGAGATAAGCTCGGATGTTATTGAAAGTCCAAAATCAATAATATATGAGCAAAGCGAGAACAGACTTTACTCAGCAAAAGCAATACTGCTTAAACTGCTTGAAAAATATTAAAGATAAATATGATTAGCTGAACGGCTTTTTGATTTAAAGGAAATGAAAATGCGTAATCAAGACGTATGGAATTTGGTTGCTCCTTGCGGACTTTATTGTGGAGAATGCACAGCTTTTCTCAATAGAGAATGCGAAGGTTGCAGGTCTAACAAGGGTCTAAGCAAGGAGTACAGAAAATATTGCAAAATCTATGATTGTTCAAGCAGTAAAAACCTAAGAATTTGTCTAGAGTGCAAAGAATTTCCATGCAAATGTTTTGATTTCTTCAAAGCTGAAAAATTAGAGGATAGCTCTTGGTTCTTAGATGTCTGGAGCAACATGAAGCAAATTAAGGAAACAGGCCCAACAAATTTCTTGACGAAGAAAAATGATTGGCTAAGCAAAAGGAAAGAGTGTGCAAAAAAGCGAGGAATTAATTATTGTGATGAATGTATGCAGTGGCCATGTGAACTTTTGAAAAGACCAGTTATTATACCAGTTGATTTAGATAAGTTTAGAGAATTTATGCAGAAGAGTAAGTAGAAAAAGGGCAGTTGAGATTATTTTAGAATCATTTGCACGAATTTTTCTGGAATAAATTCTTCTAAATCTTCATACGTCTGTCCAATTCCAATAAATAAAATAGGTTTTTGAGTGACATATGTTACGCTTAAGGCTGAGCCGCCTTTTATGTCTGCGTCCACCTTGGTCAATATTGTTGCGTCTATGCCCACACTTTTATGAAACTCCTCTGCTTGCATGACAGCATCATTCCCAGTGAGCGAATCTACCGTTAGGACAGTTAAGTCTGGATTTGCTACACGCCTTATTTTTGCAAGTTCGTCCATCAAGTTTCTGTTCGTTTGCATTCTCCCAGCTGTGTCAATCAAAACAACGTTTATTCCATGGGCTTTTGCATGACTTATCGTATCATAAGCTACAGCCGCTGGATCAGCACCATACGCATGCTTTATCATGCGGATTCCTAAACGTTTAGCATGTTCTTCCAACTGTTCAATGGAGCCCGCTCGGTAAGTGTCGCTGCAGGCAAGAACAACGGAATAACCTTTCTTATTTAAGAAGTGGGCAACTTTAGCTATGGTGGTAGTTTTTCCGGTGCCATTTATTCCAACAAAAACTATTACAAATGGTTCATTTTTTTTGCGTTTCTCTTCAATAGCCTCTAACAAATTTATCTTATCATTTGTAAGCATAATCTCCAAAATCACTTCTCGCAAGTTTTTTTCTACAATTTTCTTGCGGTCTTCCAGTCGCTTAACTTGAACTCCGTTTAAGCGTTTTTCCATATTATCGCATATGCGCTCTGCTACAGGAAAAGCAACATCATTCTCTACGAGACTTATTTTAAATTCCGAGAGGATGGGGCGTAGGTTTTCAGCTTTAAGCTCTGTTATTGTAACCTTATTTACAAGTCCTTTCAGTCCAGATTTTAGCTTTTCAAACATTTTGTTGAGCTTTCTCTCCTCTCAGCTCAGCCACTAATTTCTCAAATTTTTCTCTATCTTCACCAATTCTTTCTGCTACTTGGGCTAGCTGCTGCTGAAGTGACATCCTCGTTTTCTCTAGATTTTCTAGGCGTTTTTTAATGATTTCCTTTGCTTCTTGCAATGTTTTTTCAACTGAAATTCCTGCACCCATTCCAACTATAACTTTGTCTGGATTCTCAAGTTTGGCTTTAATATAGGAGTTGCCGCCTATTGGAACCAGAAGCTCAGAGTTTTCCTTTTCTTTTTCTAAGCCATCCAGTGCCATACTTGTATAAGTGAGGTCTGTTATGACAGCGTTTACCATGTTAATCCTAGATTGTAGTGCTTCAGCAGTTTGCTCAAGAAATCGTAATTCAACGCTTAGTCTGCGGAGTTCTTCTTCACTTTTCTTCTCCAACTTTTTCTTCTCCAACAATCAGCTTTTTAATCAATGGATCTTCTATCTCTTGAGACGGAACCTCTTCGACACTAACTATTTTTATGTGAAAACGTTTTACACGGTGTTTGCTTCCCAACTCAGCGTAAACTTTTTCAACTGCATGTTCGGGTTTGACGGCAACCACTTCCTTTCTGAAAGCGGTTTTTAGGTTTGGCTTTCGAATTTCACCTGTTACTCTGAAAACTTTCATTTTCATCGTCTTCCTTCACAACATCCAAGGCGTTCCCGATTATAAATATCTCGGGTCCTGTGGTTAAGGAACCTACAACAGCTGCATAACGATTGCCAATCAAACCGGTGCCAACATAAGGTACACCGCAATTAATGGTGCCTACATCAACTGGAACCTTTAACACGTCCTCCAAAATTTTTCGCTCTGAATCTTTCAACAGTGGATGGGCTAAAATTCCTTTGTTTGTGGCTACAGCTAGCGATCCAACATAAGGTAAGCCTGCAATTTCGCAACATACAGCTTCAACACCCAAGGTTTCAGAAATTTCCTTAATTTCAGATTCTTTTAAACGCGGGTCAACAACTGCGCCACAATCGTTTGCTAAGACTATGTTTCCGTATGCTGTTTTCTTTCTTTCCATTATTGTTACGTTTCCTTCGAAAACAGACTTTATGGTTTCAATCTCTTGTTCTCTAACAAAATGGGGAAGCAAAATTCCATTCGAGTTTGCACATGCAAGTGCACCAACGAGGACTGAGCCTCCAATTGATGTTTGTATTGGTTTAACTTTTAGCCATTCACTCATTCTTTCAGCTTTTTTAAGGGGAACTAGTTTGGGAATTATTGCCATTTTATCTGTTGCAAGGGAGTATACACCTATGCTTGCGCTTCCAACAAGACTGGATAGGTAAATGGCCAAGGATTAGTCTCCTTCAGCCAGATAAACAGTGATGTTGCCTTCTTTGTCTTTTGCAGCTCTTACTCTGATTTTTCGTGGAGGCTTCTCTATGCCTCTCCTCCAAACTCTTTCATTCACCTCATTGCTAATAATAAGTTTTTTAGCTTCTTCTTCCTCCTTTTCTTCTCCACGTGCCTCCAGCTTCATATGTTTCGTTACAAAATTCTTTATTATTCGCATAGCCTTTGGTGCCCTTTTTTTAGAGGGCATAATCCAACTTTTACCTAGCGGAATTGTATAAATTCTCTCCTCAACTATTTCTTCTTCCTCTATCTTCTCCTCTGGCGGCGGTTTAACTTCCTCCTCAACGGGCGTGGGCATCTCTTCCTCTTCAGCTTCAACGGCTTCTTCTACTGTTTCCTCTTCTTTTTCAGGGATCTCTTCAGCCGTTTCTGCGGTTCTTTTTTCCTCTTCTGCCTCTTCAGTAATTTCAGCTGACTCTTGCTGCTCTTCCTCAGTTTTCTCCTCATCTTTCTCCTTTTCTTCTTTCATTAGGCCGTTTCTCCTAAGCTTTTATTTTTCTGGTTCTCCATTGTCGTCTTTTGGGATGTGTTCTAAATTTTCCAACTGTTTTCGCTATGACCCATGTTGGAACAGCTTTTTTCTGTTTTCCTGCTTTTGCTAGCCTCCGTTTTTTCGCTGTTGGTTTGTTTCGAGCCATGTTTACATCCTTCTTATTTTTGTTTCACGTTTTTGAGCCTGCAGTTGGATTAGTATCTGCTTTAGTTGAGCATCCGTTAGGGGTATGGGTAGTTTTCCTTGCTGAGCCAGTTGAATTAATTGTAACTCTAACTGACCTGTGAATTCTGGTTTAACCATTTTCAGATTTGCTAATCTTTGTCTGGCTTCTGGAGTTAATATTTTCTTCAGCAAGGCTTGTTTTTGTAGTTCTACTTGCTGTTCCATTTGCGCTTGCCTTTGCTCTTCCGCTATTTTTTGCTGCATAGCTAAAAGTTTTCTTCTGCGAAGTTCTTCTAGCTCGTCTTCAGACATTTCATTCACCTTTCTGATATTTCTCCAAATTAGGAAGTTCCTTCGCCAATTCCTTATAGATGTCTTCAGCTAGTTCTTGTAAAAGTTTTCTACCTTCACTTGTTACCCTTCTTCCACGCGGCTTTAACGTTTCAATCAAACCAGCAACTTCTAACTGTTGTAAAGCCTTTCTTACTATTGCCTTTCCCGCTTTGACTGCATGTTCTGGCGTGACACCGAAGTCTTTTCTTCCCCCATATTGGGCCCTTAATTCTTCCACTCCAATTGGACCGTGAACGTAAATTTTTCGCAATAATGAAGCGCAGCGGATATGCCACCAATCTGGGTTTTGCGGCTGCCTTTCAACGTGTGTACCAGTTTTTACAATGCTAGCCCATGGAGGCGGGTTTACCTCGTCAACATTTTCTTTTAGATACTTGGCTAGTTTTTCGATGAGTTTGGATGCTGGGACATCGTAGGGTGTTATCAAGACTGTTAATCCTCTTGACTTTTCTTTCAGTAAATCATGAAGCCAAATATAAAGGCTTTCACTTTTTGCAGCGTTTATAAAGCATGAAAGTGTGACCTCTAACCTCCACTAGTGATGCTTCTGTTTGTTCAGCAATTTGTATTGCTATCTTTTTGGCTTCGTCTTCCCCAAGAGCGCTTTTTAAGATTTTGATCTTTATCATTTCCTTTTTCTCTAATTGTTTTTCGATTTCCTTCAATGATTGTTGTGAAGCTCCACTTTTACCAATCCATATTGTGGGTTTCTCTGCGCTTAACCTACGTTTGATGCGGCGTTTCATTCCAGCAGTCAATTTACTCAAGTTTTTGATTTCTCCTTCAGCGGTATTCGCGTGTGCTTACCACATTTTAGGCAAGTAATCACCACGTGGGGTTCTCTTCGCTGTTTCACCCTAACACGACAATTCACGCCCGGCAAAATAAAGCTTTTACAGTGCCTGCATACTTCACGCCTATACTCTGTTGGCAAACAAACCTTAGCCGCCATGGCTATTTTTCTAGCTATATCTACGTAACGCTGAGCCAAGGAAGGATCTTCGTGAAAAATCTCCTTTGCTAAACGGAAAAGTGTTTGAATACGTTGCATTGCTATGCGTTTAGTAGCGGCATCCATCCCCTTACACATTGCCCTATTAAACAAACTATAATCGCCATCAACGAAATTAGCCTTTCCATAAAATGCCGTTGAAATATATTTATGTTTCAACACTTCAATAAGGAAGAGAGGTTATGCAGATGTCTGAGAGTAGACAAACCGGCGTAAAGGAATTGCAAGAAAAAGTAGTGCCATATTTTTGCGACAGACCAAGCAACTTTCCTACTGGACGACCATATAATTGCTGTGAGAGTGTTCTGTTAGCTTTATCAGAATATCTTGGCGTAAGCTCTGAATTGATTCCTAAGATTGGCACAGCCATTGGCGCGGGCGTGGGTTTGAATGGGCTTCTTTGCGGCTCTATTTCAGGCGTAGCGATGGCAATAGGCATTAAACATGGAAGGAATAGCAAGGAGGAAAATCCGCAACCAGCATGGAATATGGTCGGTAAATATGTAGCCTCCTTCAAGGAAAAGTTTGGAGCAGTGAACTGTAGGCAGCTCACTGGTTTAAACTTAAAGACGCCAGAGGGACTGAAAGGATACTTTGCAAGGGTTCATGACTACGAATGCGTCAATAGGTTGAAATTTGCAGTTGAGAAGGCAATAGAAATCCTATCTGAGCAAAGTGAAGCATAATAAAAAAACCACTGCCCCCTACGGAGTGCATCTAACTAGCGACTTTGAATAGCTTCATATCATCCCTGTGATTTTTGCAACTTTTTCACAAGTTCTTCGATTCAGGTTCAATTTGTTGAGGATTGTATATCTCTCTGGTCTTATGGTTGCAGCCATTTCTAAAGCTTTCACTAAATCTTCTCCCTCTACGTCAAGCTCATGAGCATTTGTAGGTGCCCCCAAGTTCTTTAACGTATCTTTTATGCGCTTCCAGTTTTCCCTGTGGAGGTAAGTCATCATTATTGTTCCAACACCACATTGTTCGCCGTGCATGGCATGATTGGGCTTAACCATATCAAGGGCATGGCTAAATAAATGTTCAGAACCACTACATGGGCGACTGCTTCCAGCAATGCTCATGGATACACCACAACTTATCAACGCTTCAATGAGAACGCGTAAACCATCTTCACTTTCCGATGTAATCATTTTAGCGTTTTGCATCACAAGTTTGGCGCTCATTAAGGCTAGACTTGCAGCGTATCCCCCATAGTATTCATTTTTCTCCTCGTGCGCTAATTTCCAATCGCTTACAGCTGTGAATTTTGCGATTACATCTCCGCAACCACTTATAGTGAAGCGCCAAGGAGCCTTCATTATTATGTTTGTGTCCGCTATGATTGCTATGGGTGCTTGAGCCATGACCGAATATGGTTTTTCAAAACCCTTGACAGAAGAAAGTGGACTCGCAATTCCATCGTGAGAAGCGGTTGTTGGAACGCTTACAAATGGAATTTGTTGGCGGGCAGAGCTCAACTTTGCGACATCTATCTTTGTTCCACCGCCCACCCCAAAAACCACTTGTGGTTTCAAGACCCTTATTTTCTCTTCAACAGCTTTCACATCTTCAACTGTTGCAGATTCAACAAGAAAAGTGTTAACTTCCAACCCTTCTCCTTCAAGCATTGCCTTAACGGTTTTTCCTGCAATATCATAAGTTTTTGAACCAGCAACTATAAGCGCAGATTTTGTAAATCCCACTTTTAGGGAGATTTCAGTAACATGCTCTATCGTCCCATTTCCAACAATAACTTCCCTCGGAAGCTGCATCCAATGATGTTTTAGAGGCAAATTAACCACTATTCAACTTTGTAGTCTTCTTTAATTTCGTAGCGATGTATGTTTAAATCTTTTTAAACTCAGCTGTTTCCGATCTAAACTGTTGTTTTATCTTGCTGTTATAGACCGTAATATTAATAAATGTCATGGTTATGATTACATGATGCTGCTTCCTAGCGAAGTAAATTCGCGACGCATTTAGGTTTTGGGAGAAAAATAAAATGACAAATAATGATACACTCGATAAATTAGTGTTAAAGGGAACAACAACCATCGGAGTCATATGTAAAGACGGCGTCATATTAGCTTCAGACACTCGTGTAACCATGGGATTCTACGTGGCCCACAAACATGGGAAAAAAATATACAAAATAGATGATCATCTAGCCATGACTATTGCGGGGTCAGTTGCAGACGCACAGAGGACAGTTGATATATTAACAGCAAACGCGCAACTTTACAAATTGAACATGAATAGGCATCTGCCCGTAAGTTCAGCAGCAAGACTTATCGCGAACCTATTATTTTCATCTAGATACGCACCATTGCTAACACAGGTTCTAATAGGCGGTGTAGATGACACAGGACCGCACGTTTTTTCATTGGACCCATTTGGCAGTTTGACAGAAGAAAAGTGCGTTGCCACAGGCTCTGGCTCACCAATAGCCTACGGTATCCTAGAAGACAGATACAAGGAGGACGTATCCGTTAAGGAGTTGTTGCCCATAATTGTCAAAGCTGTTAACTCAGCTATGAAACGAGATGCGGCAAGTGGAGACAGTTTTAACGTTGCAGTAATAAATGAAAAGGGTTACCGAGAGTTAACTAACGAGGAGAAGAAAAAACTTCTAACAGATTGAGGAAGTTAAAATCGTGGCGCCAAGCTCTGAAAGAGACAAGATAGAAATAAGCCAGTACATATTAGAGCATGTTCCTAAAGAAGCTGAAGTGACAAGAATAGAATATGAAGGGTCGACGCTTGCTGTTTATACGAAGAAACCAGAAATATTAGTTGAACAAAGCAGTGTAATCGTTGACATAGTTAATGTCATTAGAAAGAGAATTGTTATACGCTCCGACCCTTCGGTGAGACTTTCAGAGAAAGATGCTGAAAGAATTGCACGTGAGATAATCTCGGCTGAAGCAGAAGTGACAGACATAAATTTCGACCCAAGCCTAGGCGAAATAATAATTGAAGCTAAGAAACCTGGACTCGTCATTGGAAAAAGTGGAACGGTTTTACAGGAGATTATAAGGCAGACTAAATGGCGTCCCCATGTTTTGAGAAGTCCACCATTACGCTCAAAAATAGTAACCCACATGCGCCATTACCTCCATTCAGAAAGCAAGGAAAGAGAAAGAATACTGCGCACTATAGGCGAAAGGATTTTCAGGCCTAAAACCTATGAGGTTGGCGACATCAGAATTACAGCACTTGGAGGAGTTCAAGAGGTTGGAAGGTCAGCCTTCCTTGTTCAAACAAGAGAAAGCAGCGTATTATTGGACTGTGGCATTAATCCGGGTTCTTCAAAGCCCTTTGAAACTTTTCCAAGACTTGACAATCCAGTGTTTGAGCTTGATTCTTTGGATGCCGTTGTTATAAGCCATGCTCACCTTGACCATTGCGGTTTGATGCCCTTTCTTTACAAATATGGATATGACGGTCCAGTTTATTGTTCGGCTCCAACTTCTAATCTGATGACACTGCTTCAATTAGATTATTTAGATGTAGCGAGCAAGCAAGGCATAATAGCGCATTATGACCAGAAAGATGTTCGTGAATGTGTTTTACACACGATTCCTTTACGATATGGCGTTGTGACAGACATAGCTCCTGACATCCGCTTAACCCTCCATAATGCTGGTCATATTCTCGGTTCGTCTATGGTTCACTTGCACATAGGCGAAGGTCTACACAATATTGTCTATACTGGCGATTACAAATATGCAAGAACCATGCTACTGGAAGCAGCAGCTACGGAGTTTCCAAGAGTTGAAACGGTAATAACTGAAAGCACCTATGGAGGCGTAGATGATGTTATGCCTTCAAGAGTGGAAGCTGAAGAACGTCTCACAACCATTATAAATGAAACTCTAGAGCGTAAAGGCAAGGTTCTAATTCCTGTTCCAGCAGTTGGAAGGGCCCAAGAAATAATGCTCATTATTGATGGCTATATGCGACGTGGACTGATGAAAGAAGCACCTGTCTTTATTGAAGGCATGATTTCAGAGGCGACTGCAATTCATACGGCTTATCCAGAATACTTGGGCAGAGAGGTTCGCCACAGCATACTTCACGAGGGGGTTAATCCATTTCAATCAGACTACTTCACAATTGTAGAGCATCCAAACGTCAGACAAGAAATAATAGATGGTGAGCCATGCATTATTATGGCAACTTCTGGAATGCTTGAAGGCGGACCCGTAATAGAATACTTCAAAAGCTTGGCGGAAAACGAAAATAACACAGTAGTTTTCGTGAGCTATCAAATTGAAGGTACCCTGGGAAGAAGGGTGCAGAGGGGTCTACCCGAAGCTACTATGATGAGCAGTGAGGGCAAACTAGATATAGTAAAGGTAAAATTGCATGTAGAGTCGATTGAAGGCTTTTCTGGGCATTCTGACAGACGACAAATAATCAATTATATAATGCAATTGAAGCCTAATCCTGAAAAAGTTGTTGTGTGTCATGGTGAGAGGGTAAAATGTTTCAGTATAGCGAATTTCATTCAGAGAAGATGTGGGGTCCAGACGCTCGTCCCAACAGTTCTTGAAACCTTTAGGCTGCTGTAGGTATCGGTTCGTTTGAGATTGGTATCTTTTCCCGCCAAATCTTAACACTTGGGGGGCAAATGACTACCCGTTCCTCGCCTAGTCTTGCAATGTCTCCACCGACAGACTCGGCGAACTCGCATAACTCGTTTACCGCACGTTTAACATCGTCAATGTTTCTGTTTGCGAGAGGAGTTATCCTAAGGATCATGATATTGCCTGATTTTACTTCATTTTTCACAGCGTCTAAATCGGATAAGTCGCGAAGGAGCATTGCCTTCAGATAAGTTTTGCCAGATATTCCTTTAACTTCAATCTCCTTATCCACTTTCTTGGATTTGCGGAGTATATTACTTAAACCTGGCAAACTTTCTCCTCTCTAACACTCTTTATCTACTATTCAAGAGTTTAAGTGTTTCCTAATTCCACATCTGGATTTCTAATACAAATTATGTTTTATTAAGTGTTTTATGAATTCAAAATCATGATTTATCCTTCACGTGGCCTTAGCAACAAGGTTTTTATGAAATTCCATATTTTGTCGCCAACGAAATGAATATTCTTAACAATAATACCATGCGTAACTTTCTTTGCCGCGTCCACATCGTAGACTGTTTCACCTACTGCCAATGGTTTGCCATGTTTCTCATCAACAACTAGAACGAAATCGCCCTTTCTGAACTCACCTTCGATGCGCACAATTCCGGGTGCCATTACGTTTGCGCCATTACACACATACGGAACTGCACCCATGTCAATAAAAACCTTAGGCGATGATAACAAAAATTCGCTGAAAACTAAAGTTGGGAAAATATTGTCTCCGGCTTTAGCTAGTAAAGGCTTGTCATTAATAAGGTAGATTTCAGCAAATTCTGTTTGAATAAGTTCAACATTGGCTTTTGCCTTGAAAATTTGCTCTAAATCCACTTTAAGCTTTTCTGAAGCCTTGTTTAAGAGGGCTTCCGCCTCTTTAGCTTTTAAAAAATGTCTCTTAAATTTTTCTGTCATACACTTATCCCTTAGATAGGTTTAAATGGTATAGTTTAAGTATAAAAGACATAAAATATAGTTCGGGGGTTTCAAAATGAGCGAGATGACAACCGAAATTCTTGAGCAAAACCTAGGGAAAATAGTGCTTGTGCGATTGAAAGGTGGAAAGAGTTTACGTGGGAGACTGAAAGGGTTTGACCAACATCTGAACTTAGTTTTGGAGGAAACAGAGGATACTACAACCGCTGAAAGTGTGAAAAAACTTGGGTTGATAATCGTTCGAGGAGACAACGTGGTTCTTATTTCGCCTCCGCCAAGGTGACAACTTTTGGGAAAGGGAACACCATCCTTTGGCAAACGTGCTGGCAAGACTGTTCACATACGTTGTAGAAGATGTGGAAGAAGATCATACAATGTAGCTAAGAAACGGTGTGCAGCTTGCGGTTATGGAGAATCAGCAGTCATTAAGAGGTATTCGTGGAGAACCAAAAACCTTCATAAAGAAAGATTGCGCTAGGACGTTTCTTTATCGCGAGAACTGGTAGTAACCTTTGTCGATTTTAACGTAGATTAATGGTCCCTTGCTGCGGGCCAGTTCTCTTGATTTCCGTAATGCATTGTTGACAATATTCACTGCTTGTTCTTCTTCCTTAAGGTATTCTCTATTTCTTTCGCCCAGTTCCATTTTTAAGAGGTTTTCTGCGAGAATTGATGTGCCACAGATTTCTCCGTTTTTGATAAGTGTGTATGTTATCATTTCTTGCATTTCCTGACGGTTTGAAAGCCTTTTCCATAACGGCTCTGCGTTATTAAGAATCTTTGTAACTTTGTCCCATCTTTTAGAATTCTCATTGCCTACGAGCAGCTTTACTCGTTCTTTCCATTTTTTGAACCATATTCCAGTCCATATGCTCAGAAATTCTTCAAGCTCGCTTGGATTTTCGTTGAAGAACTTTTCTAACCTTTCAACCAATTCGCATTCATTTGCTTCTTTTCCGACAAGATTCCAATGGACTTTAAGGTAGTTTGTTAAGTCTTGGCATGCTATTTGGAGTACCTTTCGGTCTGAGCCAAAAACATCTAGCGTTGGGTTTATTTCTCTAAGTTTCTCCGACAACAGAGTCTCAATGAAATTCATTGGATATTCCTTCTCGAAACCTTCTCCATTCTAAACTAGAGATTGAGGTTTTAATTAAGCTTTATTTATGGTTGCTTCTATAACTGTTTTCGGTAATTTTCAGCTATATTTCAGTTTCAGAAATATTCTCAAGCCTATTTCTTTGGCTATTCGAGAAAATCTGGAAGCTGGTTGACGCTTTCAAGAATTAAATCCGGTTTCTCCTTCTCTAGTTCCTTACGGGAGAAAATTCCGGACAAAACTGCGACTGTTTTTGTTCCTGCGGTTTTTCCAGCTTTTATATCTGCGACAGAGTCCCCGACAACTATACATTCGGACGTTTGAATGTTAAGTTGTTTTGCACACCTTATTAGCGCTTCTGGAGAAGGTTTTGGATCATGCGTATCTAATGCTGTTATTATGTACTGGAAGTATTTTGCTAAGCCGAAATTTTCCAATTCTTCAACGACTTTTTCCTTTGGTACATAACGCATTGTTATTAATGCCAGTTTTGCCTTTTCTAAAAGTCTTTGAAGAGTGTCTGAAATTTTTGGTATTGGTTTCGTTTTCGTGGCTGTTGCTTGATAGTAAGCCTTGAGATATGCGTCTAGAAATTTCTGGGCATCAATTCCTTTTAGCAAGTCTTTTATTGGAAGGTTTTGTTCGAGTTTCTTGGGAATCTCTGTTACTATTTTGGCGTCAACCATTCTTTGTCCTGTCATTTTGAAAGCGGTTTTTACTGCTTCTAGATAAGCCTCTTTCGAGTCTACTATTGTGCCGTCCAAGTCGAGAAGTATCCCTTTAACTTTTAACCTCGTGTTTTCCATTGTTAGTTTCCTTAGTTTGTGCTTATTACTGCTTATGATTTGATAAGTTTTTATTCATTATGAGGTGGAGATAACTTCTGCAAATTCGTTTTTCCTCTGCTTTGGCAACATTCTAGATTTCAACTTGTTCGATTTGTCAACCGAGAAAACTGGGCAGAGTTCTAGCAACTGAAATTAGCCGCAGAAAAACCTAGAGGGG
>Ga0315309_1000164_pt1 | contig 39837 bp, 69 predicted proteins | sample TDP4_MG_FD_203080 | JGI IMG/M metagenome (GOLD analysis project Ga0315309, IMG submission 203080) | Freshwater sediment microbial communities from Lake Towuti, South Sulawesi, Indonesia - TDP4 | ecosystem: Environmental > Aquatic > Freshwater > Lake > Sediment | place: Indonesia: South Sulawesi...
AGGCGAGAGAACGAACGCAGACGACAGAGAAAAAGGGGGGCCTGTAGACGACAGAGAAAGGAGAGGGGGGTCCCCTTCTAGGCTTTCCCTGGGACCTCCTCAAGCTGACCAGACGACAAAATAAGTTTTCCGCACTTCTCGCACGTGTAGCCCTGGGGGTCCTTCCAGGCCACGAGGCCGCCGCATCCACGATGAAGGCCGACGGGTCGACGCCTGGGGGCCTCTCCCTCGCTAGGGGGGTCCCCTTGCGACGCCTCGGGGATCTCCTGGGGAGGTTCCGCAGCTTTTTCCGAATTGGTGTTTAGGTAGTCCTCGATTCGTCCCTGGTGTATCCACCTTTCCAGCTTGCTGGTTTCCTGGCGGAAGTGTCGGCGGATCTCGTCCAGGTCTACCTCGTCCTTAGACGACAGAGTTAGGAACCTCCTCGACGTTGCAGACGTGCGCCCCGTTCTCGTTCAAGAGGACGAGGGCCTTCCTCGGGGGATCTGCGATGTTGACGGCCCTCGTGATCGTGTGTTCCCTCCCCATGATGTCGATGTACTTCTGACCGATCTCGTAGGTGTGGCCCGATATGATGCTTCGGTACTTCTTCTTAGACGACAAAGTTGGGGGCCTCATAGCTCCTCTAGGTAGTCGGGGAGGGCCTGGCCGCCCAGCCACTTCTTCACCTTCTCGTAGGTGAGCCTTGGGTCCTCGATGGTAAGGCTCGCTGCGCCGATGGTCGCCATGCTCGCCCTCGCCCTGGGGGTCTGGCCCTCTGGGGTCTCCCTGTACGCCTCGCCGTGCCGTGCGACGTAAGAGGCAGCCTGAGACATCCCGAAGGTAGTAGAAGGCTCCCGACCTAGACGACCGAGTAATTCCTCGATCACCTTGTCGCCGATCCCGTATGCCTTGCTGAAGGCGTAGAGGATCGTCCTGGCCTCCCTGGGATCGACCCTGTTCTCCTGGGCGAACTGGACCATAGACCGCAGCTTATCCATCATCTGCCCCGCCTGGTCGATGGCCTTCTCTAGCCTGGGCATAAGCTCGACCCTGCGCTCGATGCGTAAGATCCGCTCGTGTTCCCCGAGGTTCCGAAGCCCGAACCGTGCGAATCCGCCGACGCCCGCCCAGCTAAGGGGGTTGGTGCATACCAGGGTGTAGGTGTAAGACGACACAGAGATCGCCCGCCTCGTCAGTATGTCCCCAGGGTGTACGTGAAAACCCACGTAGAGCCCTGCGACCTCCTCCTTGTTCATCGAGACCAGGCCCTCCAGGTCTGGATCTACCTGGAAGCTGATCGCCCTCTGCGTCAGGATCTCGTTGGCCGTTGCCTCGACCTCTCCAGGCGGGATCAGCAGGTGCCTAGTGCTTGCGACGGCCTTGACCAGCTTTTCCGTGTCGTCTACGATGAACTGGACCGTTCGCTGCGTGCTGGGTATTGCGCTTTCCAGGAAGGCCGTCATCGCCCTCTCTCGAAGGCCCTTTATGGTGCCCTTATGCGCTCCCTCTGGTGCCCTCCTCTCGGCCTCGTCCAGGGCTGCTTTTATTTCGTCGTCTATGGCCCGCCCGTGCTGTAGGCGCAGCCACGACCAGGCAGCCCGTCCCTCGAACTCGACGGGGAGGACCTCGCCCCTCTCCGTCTCGACGTGGTTAGCATCCCTCAGGACGCCCATCACCACAGACATCTTTTCTTTTCCACCTCCTTTTTTCTTGGTCGTCGTGTTGACGACATAGATAAAGGGGGAGCGGTTATATATAAAGATTACCGATAAGGTGTCTATGTCGTCTGAACAAAAAAGGGGGAATCTCTCCTATGTGAGGGAATCCTTTAAGCTGTTTCCTCGACTTTAATTCCTAGTTCCTCTAGGCGAGCTATGTTTTTGTTTGATAAGTCGTCGTAGTGATCCTCGGCCCATTTTTGTATCTCGTCGGTTTCAAGTACGTTTATCTCGTTGCTTTCTCCCTGCCAGAATGTAACGTATGCTATATAGTAAATCTTCTTTCCGCCCTTTGTTTTGTGTAAGTATAGTTCATCAAAGCGGTTTTGTTCTCTCCCGTTTTTCCAATGTCCTGACCAGATACATTCATCTGTTGCGGTGTCCAGCTTGACCAGCTTTCCCTCTTCGTCCTTGTATGCCTTCCTTGTCGTGTTTTCACCTCCGACAACTAGGCGGTTATTAACACATATAACCTTTATGGATTTAAAAAAAGGGGGTTAGCTAACCTCAGACGACATAGTTAAGGCCCCTTCCTCGTGATGATGATCACGTCTTCGCCGTTGTATCCTGCCACTATCTTCTTAATGTGTTCCTGGCTGAACTTGAAGGCGTCCATCCTATAGCTGAAGCCCAGGACGATCTCGCATCCGCAGCCTGGGCATCGGTACTTATCCCCCTGGGCGATGAAGTCTATGTCGCCGTCCTTCCAGGACCCTTCAAACAGGGCGTCCACGTTTACCAGGGTGAAGCCCTCGCTCTTCTCTACCACGGGTCCAGGCTCGGGCCTCTCGAAGGGGTGTACGACCAGGACCTCGTTCTTCGCACAGGTCAGTTCTCTACCGCATTTGACGCATACGGGGTTTAGGCCCATCATCAGGTCCCCTCCTCGTAGAAGGCGTTTATGACTGCCTCTTTCTCTTCCTTCGTGCCGATCATGTCTTCTCTGTCGTCTAGGAAGGTCAGGAACTTCATAATAAGCTCCTTGCCTTCTTCTTTGTCGTCTATGGCCCTTATGCTGAAACCCTCGTATCCCATCCTTAGAAGGCTGAAGACTCGCCCCAGGCTCCTTAGAAAGCGGTCCTCGGACCATACGAGCCTATGTATCGCCTCGTCGCCTTTTATCTTCCCTGAAAGGTATTCGTCCATCGCGGGGATGATCTCGGGCTGCCAAATCTTAGACGAGTCGAACCTTGCGACGTACTTCATCTTTGTCGTCTCCTCACCCGAACAGTTCCGAGCTTGCCGTCTCGACGACGAGCTTTAGGGTCTCGTCTAGCTGCTCCCAGAAAATGCCCTCGATCTCGTAAATCTTCTTGAGGTCGAGGCCGTGGTTCCTGAGCCTGTGGGCTGACACGTTGTAGAGGTCCTGGCCCCCGTCGAAGGTGATGTCGGCGTTGACGTGTTCGCTGCCCCTCATGCAGAGGCGGACCGTGTTCTCGCCGATGGTTACGATGTCCTTGATCTCGTAGTCTGCGAGGTAGAAGGGGTTTAAGGCCCTGAGTTGGTCGAGGATCGTCCTCTGTACCGTGTTCATGTTTGGGCCTCCCTTAGCGCCTGGTACTGCCTGACGTACTCCGTGCCTTTCTCTGTCGTCTTGTACTCTGCCCCGTCCTTTTTGAGAAGGTCCCACTCCGTTAGACGACGTAGATAGTTCTTCACGATTGTAAAGTTGAGGTTGGCCCTGTAGACGATCCTCGTCTTCCTCGCCCCTTCCCTGGCGATGTTCAGGATCTCGGCGCAGATGTCTATGTCGTTTCTCCTCATGGCTGGCCCCTCTTGACGGTGATCAGCATGTATCCCCGCTTTGCGCTGAAGGTCAGTTCGACCTCGACGCCCTGTAGCTGCATCGCCTTGGCTGCGTGGAAGATGGCCTCGTGTACGTCCTCTAGCGCATCCCTGAAAACGTCCTCTGCCTGGGGGTCTAGCTCTGGGAGTGCGTTCAGGATCTCCTTCGCTCTCTCTTTGTTCATGCTCTTTTTCCTCTGCTCCATTCACTATCCCTCTACATATAAGCGGTTTATGGAGTCTTGATACTTGTTACTATCTTACTTACTATGTCGTTTACTTCCTCTGTCGTCTGCTTCATCTTGTAGGCTGCATGTACGACCTGCTGGATTCCGTTCTGGCTACACCATTCGAGATGCTTTACGCAGAGTTCGGCGTACTCCTGGGGCGTCAGCTTTCCAGGGTAGAGGAGGATGGCGACGTAGACGTTCCACTTCTCCGTCGTCTTGCCGTAATACGCCTCGTCTTCCTCTGTCATCTCGCTCATAGTTCCCTTTCCGCATTGGGGGCAGCGTTGGCCTCTATGATAGGTCTTAGCGTCTATGATGTGTCCGCATTTACCACATATCAAATACGTTCATCTCACCTCCTTCTCTGTCGTCTAATTTGATTGTTGAACTCTCTGATTCTTCTCATGTCTTCCGTTTTATCGACGGCCCTAGCTATTTTCTGGTCTAGCCTATGATCTATGTCGTGAATCGAGGAGACGAGATCCGAAACCATCTGAATACCCGTCCCGAAGAGGTCAGGTTCCTTCACTTCTTTCAGATAACCTAGAAACTCCTGAACGGAGTCCCAAACCTCGGTCATTCCTTCAGCCTCCAAAGGGTAGGTTTTGGGCCTCCCCTTCGCTTGGGCGACGTGATCCCGCTGGCCTCGATCAGGTCCATCTCCCTCAGCTTTTTGAGGATTCTGTGGATGGTCGCCTCGGGCATTTTTAGATTCTTCTCGATCTCCTTGGCCGTCGCCTCCTCGTTTATGCAGAGGTAGATGAAGGCTTTTGCGAGGTTTCGGGACCTGAATATCTCGTGGCTGAACTTTGCGAATTTTATTAGGTCGTCTGCCGTCTTCAGGCTGCCCTCTCTCACGATGGCCCTCCACACCCTTACGTGGGACGTTTCTTTGTCCTCCTTTCTTCTTCAACCAACTCTATAACATGAGCAGGATAGCTGAATGATTCATCTTCTTCAGGAATGTCTGCAATTACCTTTTTCAATATCCATTTGTTATTTTTCGCAGTCCTTCTAGCTTCACTTTCCGCTTCTAATGACGTGTTAGCCGATACTATGCTGTGGACCTCGTAGATTACCCTAAACAGCTTTCTTCCCATTCTTGGCCTCCTTCTTCTCTGACCTCCTGATCTAGGACGGGTCTTCCGTTCTTCCATTTGTAGCCGAATCTTGTCAGGTCCTCGGAGAAGATCCTTTCACAGTAGTTACAATAGTAGTAGTGCTTGTAGGCTTCATCGAACACGTTATCTAGGAACTCTGAATCGTAGGGACATTTTTTCCTCACATTATGCTCCATTTTTTATTCATCTCCGACTATGAAATTGATTCTATCTGAGTAGCCTAAGAAGGTCATTTTCTCGATGAAGTTCTGGGCCTCCTTCCTGGCTACCTCGTCGAATTTTGCTATGTCGTCTGGTTTGACTCCCTTCTCTATTGCCCCCGACCTGTCGAACTCCAAGAGGGTGATGAGGGCCTGCCTCTTCGCCCAGGGATCTATTTTGCTTCTGACGGACCAGAGGAGGAAGTCCCTGAGCCTCGCCAGGGCCTCGTAGAAGTGTTCCTCGTTCACGGTCTCCCTCTCCCTGAATCTATCGTAGGGTATCGGCCTAGACATTTAGACCACTCCCAGGTAGGATTTCATGGTGTTTTGAAGGTCTGCCTCGGCCTCTTTTACGCTGTAGTCTTCTCTTGTGTCTGTTACTATGTCGTCTTGTTCACCTTCGACCTTCTCCCTTAATGGTTCGGCCACGTCCTCGGACATGTGGCTTGCCAATTCTTCGGCCAGTACGGTCCAATACATCTCCATGTTCTTTTTCATCTCGTCTTTGAACTCTTCTACCGTTTTCTTTGGATACTCAAGGTCTTCCATTCTTTCTGAGACCTCATCTTCTAGTCTCTTCTTTATCCTAACCCTAACTGAGATTAATGTTTTCCATATCTCTTTTAATCCCATCTCTTCCTCAACCCACTCTGTTAGCTCGTTTACTATCGAGTTCTCTGTTTCCTCTAGCTGTTCTTGCATGGTCTCTCGCATCTTTTCGTCTAGTTCTTCCTGTTCTGGAACCGTCTTCCATAGGTCGAGTTCTTCCAGGCGTTTTTCCAGCCACTCCAGGAGTTCCGAGGGTCGAAGGGCGTTGAGTTCGATCCTGTATCCTCTCCCGATGATTTCTTTGTCGCCTACCTTCTCTCCCTTCTTCCACGCCTGGTATCTCTCCGTCGTCTTGTTCAGCAGGAAGTTATACTCCTCTGGGCCGATCTCTCCCCGCTCGTTCATGCCCTCGACCTTCGCCACGTCGTTCTTGGTTAGCTCGACTGGCTCTGGGATCAGGCCCCTCTCCCTCATCAGCTTGTCCACTATCTCCCAGGTGAGGCCGAGGTCCACTACCTCGCTTACGTGGATGTCCAGGCGCTTCGTCTCCTTGGCGAGGGTCGAGGCGATGAGCAGGCCGTTTATGTCGTAGTCGTGGAGGACCGTTACTTTGACTCCCTCGTAGTTCTCCTCGGCCTCGATCATCATCTCCCGCCCCGCCTCCGTCGTGAACCCGATTGTACTCATCACCACGCCGTCTAATCGAAGGTGGAATTTGTTTTCGGTGAGTACGCCGAAGATGCCTCCCTTCTCGACGGCGATGACCTTGTTCCCCACGCCTCGGATGAAGGAGAAGTCCCTGCCTCCTACGGGCTTGGGGTTTGATGGGGAATACCTGTCGCTTGGGTAGATGTAGCTGCCCCTCTCTTCTCGGTACATGCCCTCGATCTTGCCGTGGGCCTTCTCCCATTTCCTCAGGAAGTCCTGGGTGAAGGAGTCGTATTTTTTGTAGAATTTGATGCCTTTGTGGAGCGGTTCTAGGTCGTCTCCCCTTACCTCGTGTCCCTTCTCGCAGATGTAGAGGTCGGGGGGCTCCTTCAGCTTCACCTTGGCTTCGCAGACCTCGTGTAGAATGCCCCTTGTTACGCCTGGGCAGACGAAGAACTTTGTTAGGAATATCTGGCGCACGGCGTAGTACAGGCCCCTCATCGAGAAGACGAACTTTCCGCCGTCGCTGACCTGTTCTATGGCCTCGGGCAGGATCTTGATTACTAGGCTCGACGTGCTGACCATCGCTTAGCGATTCACCTCATCTGATACCGGGACACCTACCTAAGCCCCCACGTCTTGCCTGAGAAGCCTTTGTAACCATTCCACATTTTTCACATTTAACCTCGTAGTCGCCCCAAAGTGGTTCCTTCCCAGTAGCCTTCCATCGGTGCCTCATCTTTTTCCGCTTACCAGTTAGCTGGGAAGGTATTTAAGTCTACCGACGTGGTGATATGTGTTGATAACCCTTATATGGTCATGGACCTATGGAGTATAACTTGTGAACTTGTTTACTTGTTTACGGCCCAGGCTTCGATTTCCCTAAGAAGCCAAAGCCAGCAGTTGTAACATAGGTATTATACATCCTATTGGGGTTGATTAGATTTAACATGGATGCTGCAATTTTGATGGATGTGGAATTTGGCTGCGAATCTTGGTCGAATCTTAACACCGATGTTGAAATTTCGGAGGGAGGCTCCGATTTTATACGATACGCCGTAAGTTTCAAATATTATTGACTGTATTATTAGGGGGATGCTCAGGGCCTCGGCGACACCTAGATGAGTGAACTGGTCCGTCCCGAAGAGGGAGTTAGGCCCTGAGCCAGAATGAATGTTCGGCTCCAATATTAAAAGCTGATGTGGCACATCGTTGGGCTGATCGTTTGGCTCGTTGATGTGGCACATGAAATTATCTGAAACGTGTTAAAAAGGGCTTATGATCTCTCTTCGACGTTGGCTATCTTGACCTCTATCTGATCTTCTCCAACATGGAGGAGTATGCCGATTATGTCTGCCTCAAGTCGTGGAAGGTTGTCCTTGGGGTATCCAACTACAAACCACGCCCTACGAGGAGGGGGCTTCTTGAAGAACAGCCTGTTTAGCCAGTAATCTGTCGCATTCCGCCACTCGCTCGTCTTTCTGCCCTGCTTAATCTCCTCGTAGAGGTCGAGGCCCTTGATGTAGGCGCTTCCTGCCCTGCCCTCCCAGAAACGCTTTAGATGAAAGACTACGGCGCTCAAGGCTTCTTGGCCTCTACTATCCTGTGTTCAAATAGCAGCCCCATCCTCTCCAGGAAGGCTGCCCTTCTCTTGGCTTGGGCTTGGTCGGTGCAGCCGATGAGGATGTGGGTTCTGCCGTCGCTGAGCCTGTACTCGATCTTCCATTGCCAATCCTCGTCCGATATGGCCTCGCTGAGCTTGATGGTCCTCTTCACGTCCAAGCTGTTTGTGGGCTTCACATCTAGGATGAGGGGGAGCGTGATCTTCTCGTGTTCGGGGTTTTTTGGCCGTCCCCTCGGGCCTAGAACCTGTGATTTCTCCCTGACCTTGACCATCTCCCTCGTTACGAGGCCGAAGGACCTGTACCGCTTGCAGAAGGCGAGCCAGTCCCTCTCGCATTTCGACGCCTCGGCGATCTGGTAGGCTTCCTCGAAGGTGGGGATAGACGACAGAGGAAAGACGACGTGGAAGCACGTTGGGGTGTCGCTCGGCTCGATCCTGTACTTGCCCTTTAGCTCTGGGTACTTTTCTGCTAGGTACTTTGCGTCCTCCTCGACCTGTTCCCTGTTCATGCCGTCGTAGTCCAGTTGCAGCCTGAATACCATCTGCTACTCTCCCAGGATCTCTTTTATTTCGTCGTCTTTGAGCCCTATGTGCCTCAGCATGTCCTCGGCCTCTTCCCTGGTTACTCGGTAGACGAGTTCGGGCGGTGTGATCCTCTGGTAGTAGGTCTCCTCCTCTTCCTCGATGACGGATAGCTCCTTGCAGGTTGCGCCCAGGGGCTTCTCGGTGGGCTCGTACTCGCCCGCCTCGGCCCAATCTGGCTCCGTCGTCCTGGGGGGCAGCTTCGGGTTTCCAGCATCGTCGATCCAGTTCCATCGGGCGTAGAAGTCCTCCGTGCAGGCGTCCAGTTCATCGGCGGTCAGCGGATACTCGTAGTCGATGTCTCCCGTCGTGGTGTCCCTGGGGGCGTCCACGTTGTAGAATATCTGGAAGCGCCTGGTGTAGGGCCTGCTCGGGTCCAGGCTCTCCGAGGTCGAGAAGATGACGATCTTGCTCTGTATGATTTCGAGGGGTGGTAGGAGTTCCTTCTTCTTGGCTAGGCGGATCTCCTCTAGCTCTATCGTCTCGTTTAGCCCTGCGATGTTTACTTCGAGTTCGGCGAGGGTCTTCCTGAGGATTTCGAGCCTGCTTACCTGGGGCTCTTCCCGTACCTGCCATCCACGTAGGGCTGCGATCCGCCTTCTGGCCCAGGCTTTTAGCCCTCTGACCTCTCCCAGTAGCCTCTGGTATCTTGTCCGCCAACCTCTGAGGGCGGTTAGAGCCCTGCGGTCCCTTGTCTGCCATCCCCTGAGCCTTGAGACGCTTCTGCTTAGGATCTCTGCGACTCTGCGTGCGATTTCTCTTGTTATGAGTGAGAGGGCCGTCGCTGCGATGCGTTCCTGGAAGGCGATTGACTCTTCGAGTTCCGCTATCCTTTTTTCCCTGTCGTCTATTCGGGCTTCTCGTTCTGCGATCCTCTTCTCTATGTCGTCTGCTCGGCCTTCAAAACGGGCGATCTGTACGTCGTACTCTGGGAGGGATCTTTCCAGTTCCTCGATCCTGGCCTGCCTTCGCCTTACCCTCTCCTCGAATCTTGGTAGCTGCTCTTCCTCGATGGTCTTTCTTAGCTCGTCTCTTCTGGTCTCGGCCTCTACGAGGGCGGTTCTGAGTTCCCTTAGATGGTCTTCCTCTAGCCTGATCTCTTCAAGTAGCTCCTCCCTGGACAGCTTTGAGAGATCGTCTTCGGCCATCTAAGGAACGTCCCTAGAGTAAGAGGGATGAACTCAATTTAAGAACCCGTTAGGCGTATCTTTCCCTTTTTGGCTACCGTGGCCCCAGCCATGAGCAGGACCATAGCGCCCATCAGGGAGTCCATCGCCGTGAATTTTCCCTTTTTAAGCTCTTTTCCCTCGGTTGACGCCTCGAAGGAGCCGTCCTCGTATATCGTCAGCCTGAACACGACCTTTTTCGCAGTTTCAGCCAATCTCTTTCTCACTCCACTTCCCACCTTCAATGTGCCTTAAAGCATATTGTACTCCTCTTATGAAGGCGTCGAGCTTTGTTTTGCATAGTAAAAACTGAGCATTATAGTAGTCCTCATATACTCTTACTATTTGATCCTCATCTAGTTCAATCATCTGATACCAGCCTCTTTAGCCATTTTGAAGGCTCCCTTTCGTTTCAGCACGCCCTACGGTTAGGTAGATTTTACCTGTCTCTTCATCGTTCACTTTGCCTTCTCTCCCTTTTGCGCTCTCTGGTTCATCTCCCTCATCAGGTCTAGGAGTCGCCTGCGCTCCATCTCTAAGGCGTATGGGTCCACGCCTATGTACTCGTGAAAGAGGGATAGCCGGTTCCTTCCGATTGGGAGGGGGTACTCTCTCACCCAGACCTCGCCCGTCCGTTTCGAGACGCTTCCCCTCGCTCTCGCCTCCTCCTCGGTCTCGTACTTGCAGAGGAAGAGGCCCTTTGAGCCTAGCCACTCGAAGAACTGGGCTATGTGCGCCCACTCTTCGTGATGCTTTTTCTCCTTGACACAGTTCGGGTAGTCCTCTTCCTTGAACTCTGGTTTACTCATGTTAGCCACACCGCCTTCGTGCTATCATACACGTGTCCACAGTTCTCGCACCGAAAGAGTCCGCTAGTATAGAATGTGCCGTGTCTTATGTAGTAGAGGGCCTCCAATTTTTTTCCGCACTTGCATCTAGGAATAGCCATTTCATCCTCTCCTTTTCTCTGCTAGGTAGTTCCGCCCCTCGTCCGTGATCTCGTAGACTCCCTTGATGTCTTTGAAGTGTCTGACGAGGCTTCCGACTCGCCTCATAAAGCTGAGGCTGGGGCGGACGGTGTTCAGGTTCATGCCCAGCTTGCTGGCGACCTGGCTGGGGCTGAGGGGTCCTTCCCTCTCAAGGAGGTCGAGGATCTTCGTGATCGTGTCCTCGGGCATCCCTAGCTCACCGCCACCATAGCTACGGCCCTGTGCATGGACGGCTTTCCATCGAACTCGTGGTACGTCTCATGGGCCTCGCAGTAAACGGGGTGGGTCGCAATCTCGTCTACGGGCATCTCTCGACACCTTCGACAGACGTTCGTTACGGTTGTGGTGTATCCGCACATGACGCAGACGCATTTGCCCTTCCCCGACCAATGAGAGGGGTCCACACCAGGGACCGTGAGGTTTCCAGGCATCGAGTCGCCTTCGCCGAGGAGGGCCAGGGGGCCAAATTGCTCTTTTGTCGTCTTCTCTCTGGTCCAGCCCTCTCTCTCGATCCATGCCTTCAGCCTCTCTAGCTCTCTTATGGTGAGTTTGAAAGGTCTAAACTTCTTTGGTAGTTCACTCGCTTTCCACCACTCCACAATTTCTTTTCTTCTTCTCTGCCTTATCTTCGTCGTCTCATTCACTTCCGATCACGCCGTCTAGGAGGTCTCCCAGCCTTAGAATTAGGGAGATTGCCTTGTATTGGTTGCTGGGGAAGTTCTCTTGAAGGTGGTCTATCTGGTCTCTGAGGTCCTGGGCCTCGACTTTGGGCAGTTCTATCAGGATTACGCTCTCGCCTCTCATTTTCTCAAGCCTTCCCTTTTTCGGACTCTTCAAATAACTCGTCTAAGTAGTCTGCTTGTCCTAAAACGCCCTCTAGTGCTTGCCTTACGTGTTCTCTCCATTCCTCTTCGGCGGGATTGTCCGTCTCTCCCTCGTGGTCGTAGAGCCAATCTACCAGCCTTCTAATCTCTGCTTCCGTTCTCATCGATCGAAAAGGGGGTTATCAACATATATAACCTTAGCGTTGTACATGCTTTTAAATTCTGACGGCTGAAAAATATACTGATCTCTATGCCTAGTCCCCTGCCAGGCCCTCCCGTGATGCCGAAGGCGCTTCAGATCGAGTCTTTGAAGAAGATTTTTCGTAGGCTGAACCCCGAGGTCGGGGTCGATGTCATTGACTGGGAGATGGAGGTTGACGCTACTCTCACGCTTCCCGAGAACCGCCTGGACCTGAGCCTGAAGTTTCCTGGCTACAGGTGGTTCGAGTCCGCCGAGGAGGAGCGGGGCGTCAGGAAGGAGACGATAGGCGAGCTTGAGGAGTACCTTTCGTACCTGCTTACCGTGGTGCCTGCGGAGGCTAGGGCGGACTTTGAAAAAATCTTCGGGGACTACGTGAAGAGGGTAAGGAGCGCCGTAGAGAGGAAGCTGAAGGTCGCGCCCCTGAAGAGGGAGATCGAGAGGCTGAGGGCGGAGATCGAGCGTGTGAAGGCTGGCGTGGCCCCGCCTCCCAGGGTCCCCGTCGGTGTGGCCTTGACGCCGAGGCTGGAGAAGCGTCTCAGGGACGTTTTCGAGGCTGCGCTGACGAGGGCGAGGGTTAGGCCAGAGAGGTTCAGGGCCGAGTTCAGGTTGGAGCTTGAATCCATAAAGCTGCTTCCGACCGAGGACGAGATGGTGAGGGCCATCGAGGAGCTTGCAGACGACATAATTAGGAGGGAGGCTAGACCGCCTCGGAGGGCACCCGTGAGGCCCCCGCCCGTGATAATGGTCGAGGTCCCCGCTCCCGTGATTGCTCCGATGGTGGAGGTTGCGCTTCCCAGGAGGCCCCTCTCGCTCTTGAAGTTTCCCAGGCATCCTTCGAGCGAGGAGATCGAGCTGCTCTGGGAGTACATTCGTTCCAGGGTCGGCCTGCTCCTGAGGGCGACGGAGTTCGACTACGTGTTCCAGAGGATGTTCCGTAACTGGGACGAGATCCTGAAGCAGGCGGATAGGCTGGTGGACGAGCTTCTTACTGGCAAGATCGTGTTCAGGGCTCCCCCGCCCGTGCCTCCGCCTGAGGTCCTTAAGGCTTGGGGGACCTTCGAGATGTCCGTGGAGCGACTTCTTTGGCAGGGCTACTCTCCGATGGGGGCCGTCGAGGAGGCGATGAAGGACTGGCCCGAGAAGAGCGAGGAAGAGATCAAGAGGGAGGTCGCCAAGGCCATGAAGAAGGTCCTGCACGCCACGGACAGGGACATATCTGAAAAACTGGGGATCTAAAAAACAAAAAGTGGGAGCTTAGCGTCCTCTGCCTGGTGCCTCTACGAGGACCTTTTCAAGTCCTCTCCTGGCTATCGCCGATCCTACGCTCTCCTTTCCTTCGAGTTCGTAGAACATGTCGGCGAGCTTCTTGCCTTTGCCCCTGCTCCGCTTGTAGTACACGTTAGTCTTCAGCTTGGCTGCTTCCATCTTGTCCTTGACGATGGCGTTCCTCTTCGAGCGCTCGGGGATGTCTATGGTGGTTGCTGCGACCTCGGTGAACTTCTCCTTTACTGCGGGGCGTCCAGCGCCCTTGGCCCTGCGGGACCGCTTGAAGATCGTCAGGTGTTTCTTGGCAGCGGTCAGCATCAGCATCGCTCCGCCCTTCGGCATTGCGAGCGTTTCCAGCACGACGGGGCTTACCCTTGTCCACGCTGCGGGCATCCTTTCACCGCTTGCTTCATGGGGGAACTTGTAATTTAATTTGTCTTCGACAAAGTGTTTAATATGTCTACTTACCGTCTACTCTGTATGATCAGGTTGGTTGTCAGGACGACGAAGAAGCCGAGGGTTCACAGGATCAAGGGTCAGGAGGTTATCAAGCGTTACAGGCTGATACCCTACGGGGACCTCGCTGATGTGCTTAAGGGTGATGGCGAGGCTTTTGTTGAGGGGCCTCTGAAGCGTGGGACGGCGTGGAAGGCTGCGAGGAGGCTTTCGGGGATGGTGGGCAGGAAGGTTATTGCTGAGTGGGCTGTTCTGAAGCTCGCCGACGAGGACGAGGCGCTTGAGGGGTACTCGTTCTCAGTAGAAGGAGGGAAAGGATCTCCGCAATCTGGGAGCCAGAGAGGTACTTCTTAGGCATCTTCAGACTATCGCCTCTAGTTTTCCTATCAAGTTCTTTGCTAGGGCTTCGATTTCCTTCATGTGGGACAGGGTTCTCTGGGGCAGGTATCGTCGGTGTAGCTCCTGGTATGCGCTCGTGGCGATCTCGCTGAGTTGGGCCAGACCCGCCAGGACCTCCCTCTGTACATCGACTCTGATGGGTCTTAGTTCGGGGTTTCCCTCTGTCTCCTTACTTGGGTGAAGCCACCTACAGGTTTTGGCGTGTTCCGTCCATGAGCCTTGGTACTCCTCCCCGCAGTAGGAGCATTTAGACGGCATACATGGCTCCCAGCCTAGTTAGTAGCTCCTCGTATTGTTTCCTCAGCCCAGATATTTCTCTTCCGCTCAGCCCTTCCAGGCTGTCGTATAGGACCTTGACGAGTTCGTAGGATTGGAGGCCACGGGCTACCTTCTGCTCGTCAAACCACTCGCTGAACTCCCGTTCTCCCTTCAGGCACTTTGCGAGGCCCTTCCTGATCTTCTCTCGGACCCACTCGGACTTGACCAGCTTCTCGGCGACCCTCCTGATCCATGTGTTCTGTTCTTCCGTTAGCTCCACGTACTTCTTCGGTGTGGGCTCCTTCGGGGGAGATCCCGCCTTCTTCTTTCCCTTTGCCTTGGTCGTCTCCCTTGGTTCTGGTGGGCTCTGGCCCATGATCAGCCTCGTCGGTACTTCTGCCAGGGGTGGGCCTAGCTCTCCGTAGCTGCTGATGTAGTAGAAGCCCGATATGCTGCACTTGAATACTCTGTCGTCTATGCGTTCGAGGGGTTCCCCGCAGTCGGGGCAGAGGGTCATCTGCTTACCTTCTTGAAAGCCTTGAGTTCCTGGTATCTCTGTAGGAAGGCGAGGATTGCGGATAGAATGGCTGCCCCGAGGAACCCGAGGGACGCCCTATCCGTTGGCATGGCGTTGGCGAACCAGTTGATAAATGGGGGGAGGACCAGCGTTAAAAGCAGGATCACGGCTCTGTTCATAGCTTCACTAGGATGAATATCAGGGCCATTCTCATATATAGGCTGTCCCTTATTCCTCTCAGCTTCTCTAGTACGGTTCTGCCGAAGATGAACTCTATGGTCCTGGATACGGGGCACTCTTCCTTCGGCTCGTCCACGCCGTCGGCTATGACTCTGAGGGCGTCCCTGTCGTGGGTGAGCCAAATCTGGGTCCAGTAGCTCTTCGCCTGGCCGATCATCTCGTCGTACTTCTCGACCATCTTAGCCTTGATGGTGGGCAGGTCCCTTACACCTTCGGCCACGTAGAGGCGTAGGCCGTGGGATGCTGCCTGTCGGAACAGGTCCTCCTCCTCGGGCATGAAGGCGAATACCTCTGCGTAGCCGACGTAGACGATGGCTCCCTTCTTCCAGGCTTCGGCTCCCAGCCTCTTTGCGGAGAGGCAGTTCATCGTGTAGACGACCCTTCCCGAGAGTAGGGGTGCGTCTTCTATTTTGATGACTCTCTCTTCGGGGCCTCCCATCCAGGCTTCTTCCTCGCCGTGGTCGTAGTGGACGACGAAGAAGGGGTCGTCTCGGCCTATGCACTCGTGGACCGTGCCCCTGGCTACGACTCCGCCCCCGAGGTCGCATACCTCGCCTTGGGGCCTTAGGACCTGAACCGTGTCCTCGGCCCACCTGTAGCTGTAGCCCGTAACGTCGTCAAACTTTGGGCGGATGACGAGGGACTTCATCTGTCTCCACCTTGAAGCTGTCTATGGCCCTCTTCACGGCCAGGGTGAGGACGAGGCCCCTGAATTTCTTGTCGTTCTTGAAGCGTTTTATTGTGTCGTCTTTGCTCAGCTTATCGGCCCCGAAGATGAAGGTCCAGCTATTGTTCCTGGTCTCCAGGAACCTCAGGACCTCCCTCTCAAGCTGTTTGACTTCCGACATCCGACATCAATCCTTGCTTATGATTAGCATATCGTCGAAGTTGAAGAACCACGTTGAATATTCTGCTGCTGCATCACGAAACTCTATGGCTATCTGTAAATCCATGCCCGCTACGTTTGATGGTAACTTTGCAACAAGCCTAATCCATCTTGTTATTGGCAAAAGGTTGACGTTTGCTTGAGTGTCTCCCGATAGCCCGACTTGAAATACCTCTGTTGAGCCGTTTCTAACAATTACTGCCTTGAATGATGATGTTGAAGCTGGATACTCTTTTCTTGCCCTTAAGTTTAGAATCAGGAAAACGTTTGCTCTGTTTGGAGTGTTTATGGTCTTGCTGATTCTTGTTCTGGCCGATGCAGCATCCAATACAGAACACGAGAAGTATAGCCTCAGGCTATACGCTGCACTTAGAACGAAGTCTGTTGCTGCCACCAATGCAACACCCGTTGAGTTTAATTCACCTGTCGCTGCCCATGTCTGCACGGTTCCGTCGTCAAAGTTCCATGAGTAATCCGTCGTCCATGAGCCGTCGTTGCTTTTAACAATCATTACTGTAACGTCTTTTGTGAATGTCCATTTTAGGATACTATATCCTGCGTCTGTGTATGCTCTCAAAGTTAATGTTATAATCTCCGTTGTCTCACTCGCTGGTTTTGCTCTTGAGCCCCATTGGTCGTGATGTTTCCACATGTTAGATCCGCTTGCTAGTGAGCCCTCGGTTTGTTCAGCGAATGTCCATCCTGAACACGCTGCTGCGAGTTTGAAGTATAGGGTTACGCTGTCGTAGTTGAAGATCCTACAGGATAGCCCGAGCTTTATGGGGTCGGGCAGGTTCACCAAGTCCCCGTATATTGTCCTCGCTGGCTCTGGGGCGGGCGGGTCAACGCTGCTGAGCCTGAGTTCTATGCTCATACCCTGTCGAACCATCCTCCTCTGCTTGATGGTGCCTCGTCCACGAAGACGCCTATCTGCCCTTCTGGGCCGTCGAACCATCCGTCTCTTTCATACATCCAGATTGCGCCCTCTGCGTCCATCCATGACGGGGCCGAGTCCGCCAGTATCTTCTTTAAACCGCCTCCGCCACCCATGAGGAGCTTCTTCAATAGTTGAGCCATTCTAAGTCCTCCTGCACACTATTATCGGCGTGTCGGATAGGGTATAGGCTATTGTTGCCTTTAAAACAAGGGAGTCGTCGTATGTCTCGATGTTCCCGTTGTTCAGCGCAGCTATGAAGAATGGGTCATCGGTTACGTCGCAGCTTTCTATCGAGGCAGCCCTGTTCGACCCGAGGGCGACGTTGCTCTCTACTCCCGTGCTTGTGAGCTTGTGAAGCGTGTTCGTGATCACGTAGGCTGCCCGTGTCCCTGCGGGGTTGACGGAGAGGGCGGGTTCTCCCTGGCCCGTTACCTCGTAGAGCCCTGCGATGTCTGCGCCCCTGATGAGGGCGACCTCGTAGCCAGCGGGGGCAAACGAGTGGTATCCCGTCGCTATGATCAGCCCGCCGTCTGCGCTGCATTTGACCCTGAAGCCTGAGGATGTTCCCGTGCCGGAGCCGAATAGGTGATAGTATCCTGCGTTTCCGCCCGTCCTGGAGGTCTTGAAGATCCTGCAATATGCTGCTGCTTGGAAGTTCACCCACCAGACGACTTCGCCCGCCTGAGTAACCGCCAGGTCCGAAGCGCCCGTGTAGCTGGCTCCATACGCCCCCTGGACGAGGGAGCCGTCCGTCAGGCTCCTCCAGGTGGGGCCGACCGTGCCCGCTACGCCCGTGTTGAGGAGGACGTGTACGTATCCGTCGCTGATCAGGGCCATGTTCATGTTCGTGATGCCCGCCACGCTCCACTCCTGGGCTCCGTTCTTGTAGCAGTATATCCCGAGGGTGGAGAGGCGCATGACGAGGACCCTGGGCTCGTCTGCGTTGTTGATGCTCACCATGTCGGGGTTCCAGCCCAGGTCCACGCTTAGGGCGGGCTGTAGGACGCCCGCATTGTTGAACACCCTGATCTCGCCCGCATCCGTGGCTATGACGAGCCATTTGGGGTTTGGGGCGGGTGGCCTCTTGCAGAACTTGACGGTTCCAGTCAGGGTGAGGGATTCCACGGGTCCAGTCGAGTAATCGACTGTACTCATGTAGCTCGTCTTGCCTAGAGGCATCACGATCCCCTGTGGGCGATCACTATCTGGTCTGCTGGGACCTGTATCTTCGCTGCGTGGGCGATGATTACGTCCAGTTCGTCTATGTTGACTCCCCTGTAGGCGATTGTTATCGGCTGGGCCTGAGCGGGATTAATATCAATGGATGTCGCTAGTAGTGTCTTTAAGAGATGAGCCATCTAAGAGCCCATTCTATAGGTTATGAAGAGGAAGTATTGTGCCTGGAACCTGACGGATGCTGCTGCGCTGAGGGTTGCTAGTGCTTCCAGGGTTACGACCTGCCCGATGGCTGTAACCTCGTCTGATGCGTCCTCTGCTATGGTGTAGATCGAGGATGCCCCGTCTGCTGCTGGGAATCCCACCACGTCCGCTTGGTTGAAGAGGGTTACGGCCTCCACGTTCATCTTGAGGTCGATCTTCTGCGCAGTCGCCGAGTCGTTCATTACGCTGATCCTTGCGAGGGCTATGACCGAGATGATCGTCGCTCCCGATGGTAGGCTCACGGTGATGTCCTTCGAGCCTAGCGTGGTCTCGTTCGTCGTGTTGAGGACCGCGACTGCGTTCTGGGTGGCTGGGACCTGGGCAACCTCTACCCGTTGGTTGGGTAGGTAGTCGAGGTATCCCGCTCTCGCAGCCGTCAGCCTCGTGGATAATGTGGTGTATCGGGCCAGGGCGTCGGCTTCTAGCTCTGGGGTAGTCGGTATGGCTCCGATCAATAATGCTAGGGCTGCGTATCTAAGTGCAGCGTTTGCCTCTAGCTCGGGAGTGGTGGGTATCGCAGTTATCAAAGCGTTCAGCGCATTGTATCTGGCTAAGGCGTTGGCCTCTAGCTCGGGAGTGGTCGGTATTGCCAGAATAGCATCGTATAGGCTTGTGTTCGGTGGGACCTCTGTTCCCGTTCCCTTTCCCACGAACTTTATTATGTCGTCTGGTAGGGCGAGGCTCGTAAGCCTCCGATTCGGCAGGTAGGCCCAGACCTCCGATGCGGACAGGGCTGCGATGTTGGCCGTCGCTGGGACGTTGAGGGGCATCGTGGTCCTCCCCTATGGTGGTTTGACCCTGATCATCACGGGGTTCCAGTTGACTCTTACGACGGCCTGTGCCCCAGGCTGGGCTACGTTCGTGATGTACATCTCCTCGATCTCGAACTCGGTCTCCTGCCATCCCGCCGTCGTAACCGTCGTCGAGTCGTTCGACGGGCTGTTGATCCTGTAGGAGAACGAGGCCAGGGCCGTTATGCTTATCACGGTCATCGTGTCTGCGACGATGCCTGCGTCTCTGAGGCCGAGAGGCTCGTCCGTGTGCGCCACGGACAGGTCGATGGTGATGTTTCGGTAGTACAGGTCCTTCATCAACTGCCCGAGGTACAGGGGTATCTCGTCTGGCTGTGGCTTCACCTTGACCTTCGGAGGTATCCCCATCTTCGGTATCGTCTTTGCCAGGGCGTCCACTACGCTTGCGGGCTGTGGGTACTCGACCGCTTCAAAGGGGACGGGTATGATGGGGTCCCAGACTACCCTTGTGGGTAGTGGGCGCTGATACCTCCGTCGGGACATGCCTACTTCTCCACGAACACGGCCTGTCCGTTCGGCATCAGGTGAAGGTATCTTTCTGGCTCCTCGCCTGGCTCCACTTTGTATTCTGCTATCTCGTACTCTACGCACTCGAAGATGTAGTTCTGGCCCGCCGACTGTGTGAGCATCAGGTGCATGGCTGTGTCGTAGCTCCATCGATCTACCTCCATCGGGTTCGTCGTCGGCGCTACGTTCGTGTCTATTGTTAGCCTCACGTCCTTGGCGAAGAGCGGTGGAGTCCCCCAATAGAAGAGCGTGGTTACGGCTGCCGTCTCGACGGCGATGTATTGGATGTGTACGATCCTGTTCAGGCTGAGAAGTCCGTGAAGCATTGCGAAGTTGGTGTTTGTCTCTGTGTAGAGCCTGTAGTCTGTCTGTGCGCCCGCTATTACATGCCTCTGCCTGTTCCTTCTGACCACGACGACCTGATAGAACTTGTCTCCTGCCTTGAAGAGATGCCCAGGCTTTAGCTGCGGTAGTCTAGGTGCCCATACGGAGTACGGATTAAAAGCCATCTAATCCCTCCTTTCTTCTTGTTCTGATTGAGGACTAGGCTGTTAGTTATAAAAAAGGTTTCGCTCAGACGAGGGTGATGAAGCTGGGGTAGGCTCCCGACAGCCTGTAGAGGGCCTTGAGGTCGGCTTCCTCCTCTACCTTCAGGGTCGCCTTGGGCGAGGTTGACACCCTCTTCCCGTTCAGAATCCACGCCTCGAACTCGTATTCGAGGAGCAGGTCGAGGCCAGTCGAGGGGGCCTTGAAGGTGTGGGCTCCCTCGCTCACGTCAAGGGATGCAGGGGTCTTGAAGGGCTCGCCGTCCACGGCGATCTCGACCCTGACGGGCTCCGAGAGAAGCTCGACTGGTATCATCCTGGCTGCGAGGACCCTGGGTGCCTGCCAGAGGAAGAGTAGGAGTGCGCCGAGGCCCGTGGCCGTCCCCAGCACGACCGCTGCAACGTCCTTCTTCATCTCATCTTCGCCCCCATATCTCCAAAGCATTTGAAGTTTAAAAAATCATGGTACAGGTACTTCGCCATCTGCTCGTCCCCCTTCTCTTCGTACTCCTCCACGTAGCCCAAGAAGGACTTTTTCACGGCGGAGCAGCCCTCGCCGAAGCTCGCCCCCTTAGCCAGCAAGATGGGAAGCTGTAGGGCTGCGGTGAAGAACGCCTCGGCCCTCTCGTCTGGCGGTCTCTCTCTGTCCGTTTTGAAGATGAATGAGGAGCCGTAGCCTGCGACGGCCTTTGCGCCGTGTTTGACCAGTTTGGGGCCTAGCTCCATCGCCGAGAAGCAGGAGAACAGGTAGACGATCCTTCCCTTCATGGTTTCTGGGTTCTGTTCTTCGATCTTGAGCCTCATCTCTGGGTCGTAGTCCCTGAGGCCGAGGATGACGTGGTTCTTGAACCCGCCTATGGATTTTCGGCCTCCATGACCGTTGAGGATCACTAGGCTTGGGTCGTACTTCTCTATGGCTGCCTCGAAGTTGTTGAGCAGGGGTTCCCTGATGATGGCTACGTGGTGTCCCCTGGTGTTTGCCAGCCTTGCGAAGAGGCGCAGGTAGTATCTTCCGTATGCGAGTTCTTCCTCGTGGTCTGGTGATGAGATGAGGATGGTAGCCATCGTGGGCTACCCTTTCTTCCTTCTTTCCTCTGTTTCCTTGATGCGTCGCCTGATCTCTTCCTCGGTTATTCCAGCAGCCGTCTTGACCATCTCTCTTCCTACGGCGGTGAAGATGAGCGCCCCTAAGAACAGTCCTGAGGCAGCCCCGATGAGGAAGCTGGTTGTGTCCCAGGAGTTCTGCATCATCTTGTCCGTGTCCTCGTATAGGATGGGCATTATCTACGCCTCCTCTCGTCGTATTCTCTGTCGGCCTGTCTGAGGGAGCGACCCGTCGGCGTTTGCTTCCTCTTCTCTTCCTCGGCCTCTTCGAGCGTCATCGTCTTGTCGAAGGTCCTCACCCTCTCCCTTTTGCTCATACCCGATACAACTCTCCTATTGCTTCATCCCTTCTTAAGTCCCTTCACTATGACGTAGGCCCCCCCGACAAATAGCGCCCCGATTCCTAAGTACATCGCTATGTCCTCCCACTTTGTTTCTGGCGTGGGCGGAGTAACCCAGGGGTCCTCGCCAGAGTATTCTATGGCAAGGATCGCCGTGAAGATGAGGCTCGTCTCGAAGTAGACGGGTGGCGAGGCCCAGATGCCCGCCTGGAAGGTGTTGTGCCCCTTCGGGAGTCGGCCCGTAACGTCGATCACTCTCTGGCCTCCCCCTCCCCAATCGGTGATCTTCAGGATCTCGGCCCTGTTCATCTTGAAGACGAAGTTGAGGCCCTTGAATATGCCTGGGTCGGCGCTTATCTCGATCTTGGCGCTGTGGATCGTGGTTTTATCTCCCCACGTTATGTTTGTTCCGACTTCCTCCGTCCAGTTCTGGGACCAGAGGATGGGCAGGACGATCCTGTGGTCCTCGAAGAGGGTGATCCTCTTGACCGTGGGCAGTTGGAAGTACCTTCGGGGTTCCAGGGGCCAGTCGTACAGGATGGGCGTCATGCTCCCTCCTCAGGCGTTAGGGATGCGAAAAAAAGGGTGATGACCGCCCCTGGGACCAGGACGAGCAGCCATAGTGGGAACTCCGTCGGAGGCGGGGGTGCCCCTACGAGGGCTATGGTCAGCGTTACCTCTGCGTCCTTCACCTTCGCAGGTGCGGGGGCGTAGCTCTCGTAGAGGAAAGGCACACTCCACGCACCCTTCCCTACGTTCCGTGTCCAGCCTCTATGAGGACGTTGAGGGTCCTGCTCGGCATGGTGTACTGGGCGGTATCGACGTTAAGGTACGTGCCTGCGCCCTGGGAGTATGGGCCTATGTCCCACATGAGGGTCCCCGTGTCCTTGTCGGACACCCTTATCCAGATGTAGTCTGCGCCTCCGTCGTTTCTCACGGAGATGTAGAAGGTGATCTTGTCGCCTGCCTTGGCCGACGTTATCTTTACGCCCGCTGCGTCCTTGGCGTATGCGTCTACGATGGTGGCCTTCCCCACGGCCAGTAACGTGATCGTCAGGATCTTCTCTGCGTCCTTCACCTTAGCTGGTCCGTATGCCTCGTAGAGGAACGGATGTTGTAGGCTCATCCTCTTGTCTCCTTTCTCGGGAGGAAGTCTACGCTAAGGGGGGGATTAGGCCGTGGTTATCCTAGTCTCGGCTTCGGTTGACGGAAGGACCACGAATGCCAGGAGCCATGCGTCCACGTAGGCTGGCGTGGGGCTCGTCGTGCTGTGGATCGTGATGGTGAACGTCTCGTCTCCCCTGAACTCGTATGCCTTGAGGTTGCCCTTGTAGGCTCCCTGCTTCTCCTCGAAGTAGTAGACGGGGAGGGTGAACCAGTCGCCTATGTACTCGACCTTGTTTCCCATGTACCACTTGGCGTAGTCGAAGGTGGAATCCAGGTTGATGAGCCCTGCGGGGAAGAAGCCTGCGTTGGTCTTCAGGGTCTTCGTGGTGTCGCCCGTCGGCAGCTTGTATCCGTATGGGAAGTTGAAGTGGACGGGCTTGAAGTATTCGACCTTCATCGAGATGCCTTTCAGCCCTGCTACCCTGGTGGCCTCCGCCCTGGCTGCGTTGTACCGCTCGGTGATGATGCGGAAGAACTCGTCCCTGTGGAGCGGGGCGAAGTAGGGTCCCTGGACCGCAAATTCGGCTGATACTGCCATCTATCTCGCCCCTATATCTCCTCGACGAGGGGTTCTATGATCTCCTTCTTCCGCTCGTACTCTTCTAGCCCCTCTCTGCCCCTGCCCCTGAGATCGACGTTCTTCTTGAAGGCGTAATGACCCCGCTTCCTGAGTTCGTCCAGGACGAGGATGCTGCCCCCTGTGGCGAGGCCCGCCCCGCCCATCGCTGCAAGGCCGTTCTTAAGGTCGTCGCCCAGCTTCGGCTTGCCCCATGCCTGGGACGCAGCGGCGAGGCCGACGCCGAGGATTCCCTGGACGAGGCCGAGTATCCCTGACCACTTGTAGCCCTTCGTGGGCTCTTCGGGTGTTGAGCCCAGCCTGCCCCCCTTGAGTGCGTACTCCGTCCCTAGAGGTATGAGGACTCCTATTCCTCCACCTGCTACGGGTGCAACTATACCCATGCTTTTTCCTCACTTCCCTATCTATGAGTTTTGTATTTTAGGCTTTTGTTGTAGGTTAAACACTTTTATACACGGTTAATCACATATTCGTCGCTATTTAATTTATATAGGGTTGATCTGAGTATTGTTCGTGATTTGAAATGGTCTTATGGGATAATGGTTGTGTCGTAACTGGTGGGGCTGGGTTCATAGGCTCCCATCTGGCCCGTAGGCTGCTCGACGACGGGAACGATGTCCTGGTCGTAGATAACCTATCCTCGGGAAGCATGAGGAACATTGAGGACATGATTGGCCGAATGGGGTTCGAGTTCAGGAATTTGGACCTCAGGGACCCCGAGGCTTTCAAGGCCGTAGCCGAGGGCAGGGATGCGGTCTTCCATCTGGCTGCTAACATGGGCGGGATTGGATGGATCTCATCTGTGGGTGCGGACATCATGCGGGACGATCTCAGGATGAACGTGAACTTCTTGGAGGCTTGTAGGGAGTGTGATGTCCTCTGGGCGCTCTACTCAAGCTCCGCCTGCGTCTACCCCGCTGGGAGGCAGCATTCGCCCGACGTGGTTCCCCTGAAGGAGAGCGACGCCGTGCCCGCAGAGCCAGACCAGTTCTATGGCTGGGAGAAGCTAGCCACAGAGAAGATGTGTGATGCTTACAACAAGGACTACGATTTGGAGGTCAGGGTCCTCAGATACCACAATATCTTCGGTCCATACTCTTCGTGGGATGAAAGGGGTAAGGCCCCCATGCAGCTAATGTATAAGGCTATTAGGCATCCCGACCCGCCCTTTGAGATTTGGGGCGATGGCAAGCAGACGAGATCCTTCTGCTACGTTGACGACGCAGTTGAGGGTACTCTGCTCAGGATTGAGAGCGACTACCTGGAACCCATCAACATAGGCTCTGACAGGCTCGTTACGATTGACGAGCTTGCCAGGATCATCATCGAGGCGAGCGGAAAGGAGATCGTAGCGAGATACGACCTCACCAAGCCCCAGGGCGTCAGGGGCAGGAATGCGGACCTCTCCCTCGCCAGGAATGTTCTCGGGTGGGAGCCTAAGATCAGCCTAGAAGAAGGGATAAAGCGGACCTACGACTGGCTATCCAGGAAACTGTCCGCATGAGGGTACTGCTCATAGGGGACTACGGAGCGGGCAACCTGGGAGACGAGGCCATCCTTCAGGGTATGCTACAGGTCCTTGCGGAGAGGGGCTTAGCCAGGGAAGATTTAGCGGTCTACTCGTGGAATCCCGAGGAGACCACATCGCTTTTTGGTGTACCCTCGATCCAGAGGGACGACAATAGAAACCTCCCCGAGGACTATGATAGGCTCATCGTTGGCGGTGGCGGGATTTTCTATGCTGCTAATGTACCCCTATACTTCCGCTGGATTTTCCAATACCTTACGCTTCCGAAGCCTGTCGAGGTCTATGGGGTAGGGACAGACGAGCTATATGGAGCCGCCCCCTTCCTGAGGGAGGTTCTTAATAAGGTTGATGACCTATCGGTGCGTACTGAGTGGGATAAGGGACATTTGGAGAGCATCGGCGTCAACAGGGAGATCAGGGTCGTGGATTGTCCCTCGCTCCTTGTACCCACTCCTTCTTGGAAGGGTATCGTGGACGTTCTCGGCAAGCATTTTGACGTTTCTAGGCCCCTTATAGGAATCTGCCTGAAGCCTTGTAGGATAGGGGAGAACTTCACACATCGGTTTCTGAGCTACATTAGAAACAGGGTTCTTCCAGAGTACGATCTTGTTCCCCTGATCATGTGCAGACACCTTTTCAGCCCAGATGAGATGGACGAGGTTTCGCTGAGGGCGCTGTTCAAGAAACTTGACCTCTTCGACGGCCTTGAAGAGTGGTTCTCTATGAAGTTCACCCCGAGCTTTATGAAGGGTGTCGTTCAGAGCATGGATCGGGTGATCACGAATAGGAAGCACCCGATGATGTTCGCTGCCCAGAAGGGAATACCCGTAATGGTCATCGAGGACACGCCCACCTTTATACTCTCCAAGTATGCACGTTGCTATGGAGTAAACCACGCGTGGATCTGGTGATATGATCCTTGGCAGAGATATATGATGAGCGATACTTTGAGAGGGGCTGGCGTGAGTCTGGCTCCCTAGTCTGGGACCACCCAGCCCAGCAGAGACAGCTTAAGCTGAAGCTGAATTTCCTGGACCGCTTCTTCGATAAGGGGCGTGTCCTATTCGTGGGATGCGCCAAGGGCTTCGAGGTAAGGATGGCTAGGCAGATGGGGTGGGACGCCTATGGGACGGACTTCTCGGAGTACGCCGTGAGGAACGTTGACCCAGCCGTTAGGGACTACGTTCGGCTCGCCGATACTGGGGCGCTTCCCTTCGAGGAAGACTCCTTTGATGTAGTCGCTGGCTTCAACTCCCTAGAGCATGTAGGGGGAGGAAGGGTTGGAGAGCTTGGGCGGGCCTTATGCGAGGTCTCAAGGATAGCCAGCAAGGGCCTCCTCTTCAAGCTGAGCCTCAGGCATTGGGCCGTGGCCTCCTGCATCGACCCAGGGTTCATCGAGTTGCAGCCCTTCTCCTTCTGGGTCGAGGGGATAGAGCGACTTGGAAAGCACAGGTTCTTCAGGGCCGAGGTCGGCACCGCCCCGTTACACGCCTGGGTTGTGTTCTATCAAGTTCGGGAATGGGACAGGTTCTTCGGCGACAATCAGGACGCTAAGTTCTGGGCTGGTCAGATAGGGAACGCCATCAGGCGTTCCTGATCTTTGCCTCTGAGCCCTCCCCAATGCCGAACAGCTTGTTTATCTCCGTCTTCAGCTTCGCCCTCTCGTCGTTCTTCATGTCGGCCTCTAGTGCCGTCTGCTGCCTCTTCTCTAAGGGCATCTTCAGGTTCCGAACAAGGTCCTCTAGTTCCCACATTACCCTGTGAAACTTCATCAGCTTACCAGCCAGTTCCAGGAATTTTTCTTTGTCCTCTAATCTTTCAAGGGAGCGCCTAAGCTGCCTCGTCAACTCGGCTGACTCTTCGAGGAGCGAGTCGCTGCTTCTGTGTTCAAGTTTAAGGTTCACGATTATCCAGGAATCCAATATTGCTGCTGGCGTGGGGTACTGTCTAAGAGGGTGATCTGCGATGTACCTCAGCTTACCCATCATGGGGTCATCCATGCCCTTCCCGTTCCTGCGTATCCTCTCTTGATGGTTCTTAAATCTGTTCCCTTTGAGAGCCTTTCTATTACTATGTCGTCTAGGTCCTGTAGGCTCCCGTCGTACCAGTAGTCCACTACCTCGCAGAACTCGGAGAATCCCTGTCCCTCTGCCGTGTATTTAGGCGGGGCCTTGGGATCGTTCGTGAACCTCGGCTTGGGGAGGATGTGGATGATCGGCGTCTTCGTTACGAGGCCAGGGTAGTAGGCCCCCGTGTCAACGGTGAGGAGCAGGTCTAGGCTGCTTATCGCCCCGCTCAGTTGGTTTATGGCTATGCCCTTGCCGATCTCCCTTGCCTGCGTTTCTCCCTGGTATCTCTCCAGGACGAGGTTGACGTACTCTGCGCCTAGCTCCCTCGAAACCCTCTTCAGAACCACGTCTACCTGCCCCTGACTGCTCCAGTTGACGGGGAGGCCGTAGCTGGTCATGATCAGGCCGATCAGGGTCTTCGATGTTCTCTTGATCTCGTATGGTACGATGGGCATGTCTGGCCTGAGGCTCTTCGGCATACGCCCCAGGCAGACCATGTACGTGAACCTGTTTTTGGGGTAGGCCGACTTGTAGAACTCCTCCGTGAGCTTGGGGGTGATCTGGGCGATGACGGTCCTCCTGAACTTCTCGTCCTCTGCGTGTTTGAGGGCTTCCTGGAACCTCCTGCCGAAGTAGGTGTCGTGTGTGTTTTTGTCGTCTGGGAAGGTCTTGACCTCATCTATGTAGCCCACGGATTCCAGGAGGGGCCGAAACCTCTGGTTTGCCAGCCAGACTACTTCCTCTCCTGCCTCGTGGATCTCCTTTGCGACGGGGAGCGTGTCGATCACGTCTCCGATGTGTCCCATCTGTATTATGGCCGTCTGGTCCCTCAGCCACGTTTTGACCTCCCTGTGCTTCTTCTCACCGCCCTTGCATGGGTGGCCTGCCGTGATGTCCCTTATCACCGAATGCCTCTCCGCCCCCCTTGGGAAGTCGCCCCACTTGTCCCTGTAATACTCCATGTTCCTTCGGAAGGTGGGTATGTGGGTCGGCCTCTCCTCGGGCTGGACCTTGAAGATGGTCCCCCAGTCGTGCAGGAACCAGGTCTGGCCCGTGCGGAACGCCTTGCCCCCAGCAGCGTAGATGGCGTGGAGGTAGTCGTTGTCCTCCACGTAGCGGGGTGCGTAGCTCTCGTCGAAGAGGCCCGCCCTCCTCAGGGTCTCGGGGGTGATGAGGAAGCACGAGAAGTCGCCCGTGTCCATGAAGTCCCCCATGTCCTCTGTCCTTCCGAGGAGGTTTACCTGGGCTACTTCGGTCTGGTAGGTCATGTTCTTGACGTATCCCGTGATGAATAGGCAGCCCTCGGCCCTCTTGGATTCGTAGTGGTCCACGAGCTTATCCAGGTAGTCTGGGCTGAGCGTTACGTCGTTGTTCATCACTAGTATGTAGTCTGGGTAAAGCTCCCAGGCTTTAACCAGTCCCAGGTTGATCCCAGCAGCGACGGGCCTCCTCCCGAAGAGGGTGTGGCAGGGTATTCCCTCCCGCTGGCACCATTCCTGTGTTCCGTCTGTGGAGCAGTTGTCGCTCACGATTATCGAGATCCTGTGGGATGTCCTTAGGCTTCGGATGCTCTCTACGCATTTTCTCGTGTAGCTGAGGCCGTTGAAGGTCGTTATGACGGCTGCGACGTGCTTCCCCGCAATGTGGGGCACGGCTGGGGGCGCTCTGGGCGTCGCTGGCTTGGCGGGGGCCTCGGCTGCGACTGGTTCCTGAGCCTGGGGGTAGGTGATCGTTTCGCCTATGTGGGATAGGTCGTCTCCGCCGATATGACCCAGCAGCAGCTTTTGTTTTCTCTTATCCTCCCCATAGACGGCGTACAGTTCGCAATGATGGTTGACTCTGTGTTTCTTGTATTCTTTTATGGTTATTCTGTAAGCATCGTCTTCTTTTTTTATTAGCAGTTTTAGGAGGTTATATGTGTGGTATAGTGTGAACGTTACCTGTATTGTTTTTTCGTCTATGCTCTCTATTGTGCAGTTCTCTTGGTCGGTGGCCTCTGTGAACTGGTTTGTCTCAACCACCCTCAGCAGGAGGCTCCTCAAAATAGGGAAGGAGTCTGGGATATAGGCGGTGCTTGCCAAAGCGTTCCCTCTCTGAGGCTATCGCCTTCTTCATTTTTAAGTTGATGCCAGCCCTGAGCGTGTTTACTATTGCGCCCGCCAGGTCGTGGACCCTGTACTGGTGCATGTTGAGGCTGATCTGGTTTCCCCACACGAGTTGCTTTACGTCCGTGCATGGTATCAGGGTTCCCGACCTTCCCTTTGAGATGATCTCGTTGAAGGGTGGAGCGTCCACGGCGACGACGGGGACCTGGAACCGCAGGGCCTCTATCATGGGGAGGCCGAACCCCTCACAGTAGGATGGCTGTACGTAGGCTTTTGCGAGCTTGTAGAGGGCGTTCATCTTCGGCTGTTCGAGGACGCCGAAGGCGTTTGTGAACCAGAAGCAGTCCTTGTCCAGGCCGAGGGTGTTCGCCAGGCCGTCGATGTCGGTGGAGCCTGCGCCCGTGTGGAGTATGAACTTCGTGCCCGACCTTGCGCCCCTGACTACGCTACAGGCTGCCATGAACTTGTCCAAGCCCTTCCTCGGCATGTTCCCGCTGACGCAGAGGACCACATCATCCTTCTTCACCCAGGAGTCGCTTATCCAGTCGTGGAATCTCTGGTCGTAGCTGGCGTCGCCCATGTCTATTCCGTGGTGTACCACTCCGTCGCATTGCAGCATGGCGGTCTCGATGCAGAGCTTCACGTAGTCGCTGACGGCGACGACCTTGATCTTCCTTGCGACCTCTCGCTCAAGGCTCATGGGGTTTACTATTGGGAATCCCTCGACCGTTGCGTAGAAGACGATCTTTTTCTCGGGTAGGAACCTGGACAGGTAGGCGAGGGTCGAGGCCGTTATTGTTCCCACGAAGAGGATGTTGGGCTCCTCGATCTTCTTTGACTCGTAGTGGTATATCTTTGTCGTCTTTCCCTCTTTCTCGAATACGGATCTGATCTCCTCGGAGACGAGCAGGTGGCTGAATCCCGCCCTCGTCTGAGGGTCGAAGGGTGTTACGATTGCGATGGGGTCCACGCTATTTCCTGACCTCGTTTATGCCGATGATCTCTCTGAAGTCGTATATGCAGGTGTCTAGCCAGTCTCCGCCCTTCTTGCCGAAGCTCTCTATGACCTTGTGTACGGTGGGGTTCTCGAACCTGATCGTTACCCTCGCCGTGTCCTGGCTGATCGCTTTCCTGGCCTGGCCCTTGATGCTCTCGGGCGCTACCTTGAGGAAGCCCCTCGCTGCTGCTATGACCAGCCTCTCGGCGAACCAGGGCATTGCGTCGTACTTCGTCTTGACGGTCTCGCCCTTCTCTATGGCGTCTATCACGTCGTCTGGGTTCAGTTTTTGAAGGTACTCGAAGTAGTCGTTGATGTATCCTCGTGCCAGGGGGTGAACGTCTTTGAGCATCTTCGCCTTGATCTCTTCGTAGAAGTCTCTCGTGAGGTCTACCTGTATTACTTCTGGTATGCTAGGGGTTGATGATGCCTTCGGTCCTTGGCCTTTGGGCTCCTTCTTTCTCTCCCGCTTCTTGCTCAGATTTAACTCCACCCTGTATCTTTGCGTCGAATATACCCTTTTCCTTCAGGCGCATTATCGAGTCGTAGACCTGCTTCGGCGTTAGGTCTAGTTCTTTTGCTGCTGCCTCCACGTTCACGTTCAATACCCCTTTTGCGATCTCTTTCATGCAGTGGTTCATCACGAGTTTGTCTATGATCCTCTCCGATACTCCCTGTGGCTCTTTCGTCTTTTCTTCCTCTTTTCGTCCTGTTGCTACCTTCTCTGCTGCCTTTATGCCCTCTTTCGTTATCTCTCCGAAGGTGCTTATGGCCGTCGCCCTCCAGTCCACGCCCTCGGGTGTGCCCTTCCCCGATAGTGTCTCGATCCTCTTCCAGATCGTTTCCATCGTGCCGAGGAGGGATTCTAGCTGCTTTACATTGTCTGTTCCACCGCCTTCCTTGATCCTCGATACCTCGGTTTTCACGTTGTTGAACTCGTCTTTCAGTCCTTGTATTACTGTGTTGAACTCGTATCTCTGATCCATGTCGTCTAGTCTCTTGCCTATTTTATCTAACGTGTCTGTGATGGCCTTCATCTCTGCGGATGGCTCCTCTCCCTTCCTCCCTCTTCCTCCCTCTGATAGGTCCTTGACCTGTTCTGAAAGCCTCGAAATCTGGTCCTGTAGGGGCTTCACTACTGCCTCCATCTCCTTCGCCTTCTCGATCCTGTCCAGCCTCTCGTTGACGGATTTTAAGCCTGGGCTCTCTTCCCCGCCTCCGCCTGAGAATGCCTTGTCTATCATCCTCATCGTGATGCCCATCCTCTGAGCGTACCTCATCATCTCCTTGGTGTCATCCTCTTCGCCGAGGTACGCCCTGTTGATCATCCTGCCCGCATGGACGGCGGTGCTTCCCATTATGGCTCCCTTCACGGGTTGGGTCTCCATAGTGTCTGGTATCCCCTCAAGGATGTTGCTCATGCTGTTTATGTAGGCGGATACGTTCTGTATGTCCCTCTGGGGGTTGATCCCCTGCCTCCACATGACGTTCGCCAGCTTGATGGCTGCCTGCTTCCTGTCCTTCAGGCCCCGTTTCTCCATGAAGATGTCGATGAGGGGTTCGAGTTCGGGTGCGTCGAACGGCTCTGGCGGGTGGATCTCTATGACCTTGGGGGGTTCCTCCGCTGCCCCTTCGGTGCCCTCTTCCTCCACCTTCTCCTCTTCGGTCTTGGTCTCCTCATCGCTGTCCATAGGTCTCTAGCGCCTCCTTCGGGAGGGTCGCCGTGAATATTACTTGGTTCACGGTCTCCTTCACGTCCTGGATTATCGACTCTGGGACGGGTATGCCCCTCGCTGCTAGTTCGAGTGTCTTCGTTACGAAGGTCGTGTAGGTTCTCAGGGATGCGATCCTGATGATGTTTGGCTTAGCCATCTCTGCGAAGAGGGATAGTGCTGCCTCTGAGTCCCTGAGCTGGTCCTGTAGGGCGTCTATCTGGTCCCTGTAGTCTATGAAGAAGTTGCAGGCGTCCTCGATAAAGTCCTTCATCCTGATCTCCCCGCTTTCTTTGTCGTAGTATCCGTACTCCTTCGCCCGCTCGGTCCAGCCGATGACTACGGACGTGGCGATGCCCTTGGCGTTGTTCCACATGGTCTCGATGAAGTCTGCGAAGTCCCCCGCCTCTAGCTCCTTCAGCTTCCTCGTCGCCGTTACCTCCGTCGCCTTGCCGAAGCGCTGGATGGCCTTCTCAAGCCTTCGGAACACGATCTCGTCGTATGCGAAGTTCTCCCTGACGAAGGTTCTCAGTTCAAAGGTTTTGTCCTCTTTTTTCTTGTCGAGTATCCACTTGTATAGCTTCTGCCGTTCATCTTCCTTTATGGTTCCTGCGTTGTACTTGATGAATAGCTCCTGTATGTCTGTTGGGACATCTTCTAGTGCCGTCATCGCTCCTCTACCCCGTGCTGCCTCATGCCGAAGTGGTTTCTTAGGGTGGCTTCAACGAAGAGGGATAGTGCGCCCTTTCTGTCTCCGAACATGTTTATCGCCTCCTGTTCGAGCCTCCTTTTGAGCGTCTTGGTAAGGGCTAGGGTTACTCTTTCTACACCCTTATCATCCTTACCGTGCAAAACGTATCCTAATAGGGTGTAACCGTGTTTGTTTAAAAGTCTTTTACCCGATGATGGGGAGTTCGAGCATGGCCTGGGGGAGGACGACGTATCCGAGGAGCCAGGCGTCCACCTGTGGCTTCGCCACGGTCGAGACGACGGTGAAGGTGAAGGTCTCCCCGCCCTTGTAGACGGGCTGGGGCGTCATAGTCTGCTGTTTCTCCTTTCTCTGGGCGACGAACTTGGCGAGCCAGTCGTACAGGTACACGGTCTTGGCCCCCCGATACCACTTCATCGCCTCGAAGTCTGGGTCTATGCTGTAGAGGCCGACGGGGTAGAAGGCGGTGTTCTCCTTCAGGGTGCCGATGGTGTCTCCCACGGGGAGCTTGAACGTGGCGAGCTTCAGGTGTACGGGCTTGACGGATTCGACGGTCATCGGTATGGCCCTGAGTTCCTGTATCCTATTCGCCTCGGCCAGGGCGTCCTCGTAGGCTCCAGGTGCGAGGGCGTAGACGTGTGAGAGCGTGAACAGTTCTGGCTCGGGGTGCAGGTACTCGTAGAGGAAGGGATGTTCAAAAACTTCGACTCTCTCTAAGTAACCCATTGAGGCCACTTACTTGTTTCTCATTTGTTTTCTTAAGGCTTTCCTGAGGCGTCGGGCTGCGGGAAACCCCTTGAGAAACGGGGAAAGCGTACAGCCTTCATCCGCCCATGATAGGCGTGGATCGGGCTCGGTTAAAACTTATCCTCGTGGCTTTCTGGTCTGAGATCATTGGGAATCAGAGTTCTATGTCTGGGTCCAGCCTTCCACGTCGAAGCTCTGGGGGTATTCCTGCCAGGTCTCTCCTGTGTTTGAAGGGACATAACTGACAGAAGCTCGCCAGGGTAGCCAGGTACACGTCGAACATGGCCTTGATACCTCTCACCATCTCAGCCGTGTACTGCTCCACTTCCGATTTAGGAATCGGCTCAATTTTATCTATTAGGGTTCTCTCGCTCAGGGCCTTCTGCACGGGGCAGTCTAGGTCGTGGTAGAACACGCATTTGTACCCTTTTTCCTGGTCGCTCATAACCTTACAACCTTTCCGCATTTGCTACATACTTCTGCTGATGGGTAAAAATTGTTATGATCCCAAACGCCTTTCCTTATTATGTCGGCATCACAGCACTTGCTCTTCTCTCTTTTGCTCATTGTGTTCCAGGCTCCCTTACTTGGCTTTCGTTCTTTCCATTATAGGTACGCTCCAAATAGGCGGACGATGATTGATACGTTGCATAGCTCCCAGCTTCTATCTTTTTTAGAGCAGGGTAGCTTCTTAGACTTATATTTGCAGATGAGCCATACTGGGCACATTCATCTCTCCTCTCCTTTGACCTTGTATTCGGCCTCTATTGCTTTCTTCTCTTCCTCCGTTGGAGCCTCTGGTAGCTTGAGGATCTCCTGGTCCCTTGAAAGCCTCTCCTCGATGATCTCTCCCACGGTTATCTCGTGGTTGGGCGGTCCTACTAGCATCTGGTTGAGGAACTCCCTTTCCAGGGACACCAGGCCGTACTTGACGGCTTTGAGTTTGACTTCGAGATACCAGTACAGTACCCGCCATGCCTGAGAGAGCATGGGGAAGTTTATGATCTCGTACTTGCCTCTTTTGGGGTTAAAGGACCTCTTCGGAGCGAATATCTCGGGGGGTTTGACCTCGAAGTATATGTCCTTACCCTTAACCGTGAACACGAAGCGAAGGGAATCCTCGCCTTTGAAGGTCGTCCATTGAGTGTCCTTGATTCCGTACTCTGACAGCAGCTTCTTTATGGCTATCTTCGTCTGCTCTGGGTCGATGGCTGTGTCTGCGTAGGGGATCTTGTCCTTATCCTTCTTTACCATCTTTATCTCACTCCTTCGGCATGGGTTTTATCGGCTTGCCCATCTTGCTTACTGTCTCACCGCACTCAGGGCATTTCACGTCCTGTCCTCTGCTGTGTTTCCGCCTTGCATTCCAGACGTTCCCACATGAGCCACACCTATATCGAACCATCAGGCTTCCTCCTCTCCTTCCTCTGGCTCCTTCTCTTCGACCTGTTTGACTGAAGGGGTTAGGACCCTCTTCAGCAGGTCGGACCTCTGCCTGTAGGCTAGGATCGTGTTGATGAACTTCCTGGCGTCCAGGTACTTCCCTCTTATTCTGTGGAGCATGTGGTAGGCTGCCTCCGCCGTCATCGTCTCGTCTGGGCTGTTCTGGTCGTACCTGATGAAGTACGCTGCGTCCTTCACGCTCTTTTGCCTCGCAAGGGCCTCGATGAGTCGCCTCTCCCTCTCATTCAGCAACTCCAAGAATTACCACGGTCCTAGATTCTTCCGTTCTCGATATAAGTTTTCCGCTCTGAGGGTGTGTTTTAGCTCTCCCAATTTAATGCGTGTTGGTGAGTGTATTGATGAGGATTATTGAGGTACAAAGTGTTCAAATAATTAACCTCTCTGCGAGTAATGTTCCCTATGTGAACGGTTGTTGACTATTGAAGATGGTGATTATTCCGCTCAGGGCAGCAGAAACCTTATAACAGGGTTCTAATCCCTTTTGAAAGGGGCTGGGCCTCGGCGAGCGTGTGCCTCGCAGCCGTCCGCAGGTGAGAAAAGGTCGCCTATGCGGTTGGGCTTCACCCTTCGCTGCCGAGGAACGCAGGGGCCTAACCCCTAGAACGCTGGTAGAGACATGGCCTCGGACGTCTGAACCAGGGAAGTTCTCGAAGGGTCAGATGTTCCCATGCCTCGATGACCGACTTACACGACGGCGACCTTCTTCATGCGGAAGGGATGATCAGGTTCCTCTCGTGGCGATGAGGCTGGGGCAGGCCAGGCTCCGAGATCCTGGTATGTTATACATCCATGTTATACATCCATGTTATACATCCGTGTTGAAGAGATGTTGAACATAGTTTAACTTGTTTAGGCGGGGCGGGGCTTCTGCGTGGTCCACGGGAACGCACCAAAGCCCTACCATGCCCTGTACCGCAGCCCTCGACACGGTTCCGTAGACCGCCAGCAGCCACGAGGATCGGTCCGATTTCTCGGGTTCTCTTCCCGTGGACGTGCCCGCTTTACGTCTTCTCGGTTGCCACCCAGGTTAGGCGACCACCCTGGGCTTTGCCTTTGGGCGTGCTACTCCCATTGGCTTTCGTCACCCCAGGGCTACGGACTTTCACCGTTTCTTCGGCCTTGAGCAGGGCTACTCTCGGGCGTCCCCGCCCCTAAGGGGTTGCCGTGATTCCTCTTTCTGATTTTACTTTTATTTATGCCTTTTCTCGGGCGTTGCTGCTTTCAGAGTAATATTTAGATTTGTGCTTCATAAGACGGGTAATAGTTCGTATTAATGAGGTAATCATCTGTCTTATTCCTCCGTGCAGTTTTGACTTTTATTGATAAAAAAGGGGATCAAACGGCTTCGTTTTTTTAGTTTCCCGTGATCTTTGGCTATGGTGCGGGTATTAGGCCCGTTTTTGCGCCTATCCACTCCATGAGTTCCTTGGCGTCGTCCTTCGTTGGGGCCTCTGCGATGATGATCTCGTTCTTCTTCTGGCATGAGAGGGTGTATCCCGTTGGAAGTTCCAAGTAGCCTATGCTCAGGGGCGTGTTCTCACCTGCTTCCCTATTCGCATGGGTGTAAGATTTATCTTCCCCTGTGAGCCATCCTATTCGGTGATTTGGTGAAATCCGAGGGACTTCCCAGGGAGCCCATAATCATGGACGAGCAGGGTCGTTTGACGATTCCGAGGCGTTTTACGGACTCTCTGGGTTTGCCTCGTGGCGAGAAGCATCCCCTGTGGGTCGAGGCGTACCCAGACCTTAAAAACTGCAAGGGACTCATAGTAAGAAAGTGATGAAAGAGGTAGCTGCCCTCTTCGCCTTCAGCTTGGGGGGCGTGGCAGCCGACTACGTTACGACGAAGATCGCCCTGGGCTACCCTGAACTCAGGGAGATGAACCCGAACGTGAATTTTCCCCTTGAGTTTCTGACCTCTCTCGCTGGTGGCTTGGGCCTTTACGGTCTCGGCGCAGCCTTCGGCCAAAAAGGTCTCGGCATGGCACTCTCCCTGGTTGGACCCCACGTTCCAGTCGCAGCAGCCGTCAGTAATACGGGTTGGATATTATTGGCGCATAGCAGGTATTATCCCTGGGAGGATCACCCGTTCCTCTATCCAGAGGTTTCTTAAGGATAATACCCGATACCTAGATCGATTCCTTTGAAGAAGATCATTGTCGGGGAGGAGGTGGCCCCCCGACTCATAGGACACCAGCACGGGTTCGGGCGACCCACGGGAGGTATCCGCCTTGGATAGGGTTATATTTGTATATAAACGTTTGGATTCTGGTGATTATTCTTTTCTAGCTGTTTTGTCGTGTTTTTTCGTCGTTGGTCTCTTTTGTCCTATTGTGGTGAGACAATATGCTTTGCTATGATTTGGTTGAGCTTTCGATGCCCTCTTTCGTCCACGACTTCGGGGACTGGGAGAGGCACACCTACAGGGGTTCCCTCCGCAGGCACGTCGCCGTGGAGCGTGTCCTGAGGTTCTTCCAATGGGTCCTCAACGTCGTCGTGGGCGACGCCTGCCCCGCCTACGAGCTTCTTTACGCCCCCGTTCACATGGGCTTCGGCCTCAACTGCAACTTTCCTCGGAGGGATGTCGCCCTCTTCGTCGCCTGGTCCCTGAAGATCGCATGCGGCAGGAGGATGAATAGATGAAAGTCCTCCTCGTTGATGTTGACTCCACTAGGTTTCCTAACCTTGCTTTAATGAAGTGTAGTGGGCACCATAAGAGGCTAGGTAATTCTGTTTTCTTCCGTAGTCCATGTAACCCAGATGAGGTCTACATAAGCTGCGTTTTCTCGAAAAACGCCCATATAGCACGGGGAATAGCCACCATGTTTCCCCAGGCCCAGGTTCATCTAGGAGGGGCAGGCGTGAACGACGAATTTCTACCCTCTGAGATCGAACACACCATGCCAGATTACTCTCTGTACGGGATTAACTACAGCATCGGATACTTGACTAGGGGCTGCATTAGGAATTGTCCCTGGTGCATAGTTCCGAAGATCGAGGGGAGATTTAGAGAACACGCAGACCTTGATGAGTTCTTGGACCCGAGGCACCGCAAGGTCGTAATCGTGGACAATAACATTCTTGCGAGCAACAGGATCTCCGAGATTCTGACGGAGCTAGGGCTTCGTAAGCTCTCAGTCTGCTTCACCCAGGGCCTCGACATACGCCTTTTCACCCCAGAAATCGCGAGTCTTCTTTCAAGGGTAAGGGGCAGAACAAGGTCCTGGAAGACACCTGCATTCTATTTCTCCTGGGATAACCCAGATGACGAGTCTGAGGTCGTAGAAGGAATCAAACTAATTAAGAATGCGGGGATCAGACGTAAGCTGATATTTTATGTTCTTGTCGGCTTCAATACTCCTTGGGAAGATGATTGGCACCGTGTTGATACTCTCATTAAATTAGGTTGTAATCCCTTTGTTATGAGGTATAATCATAGAACCGATGATGAAAGGCTGAATAAGTTAGCTAAATGGACTATTGGGATGTATTATCAGTTTATTCCATTTGACAAATTCGATATGAAGCTCGCTCATTGAGGTGTTAGTGTTATGAGTGATTTTAGGCGTGGCGACGGGATTCTCGTCTGCGAGAACTGCGGGTCTAATTTCTCTGTCGTCTTAGAGGTCTGTCCTGGATGCGGTAAGAAGCCTTTCAGGAAGAGGCCCGCCATCCGTTTGAGGCTCCTTTGTGGTAGGGGCGATCCCTGCGATGCTGGTGGCCCCGATGGTGTCTGCTGCCTGAGCTGCCCAAGGCTAGAGAGCTGCGATAGGGTCTGCTACACGGCTGAGACGTTTGGAGGCATACCAGGTAAGGAAGAGATCCTTTGCGAGTTCATGGTCAGGGAGGAGGGACCGAGGTAGATTGGGAATAAGGTGGCGTATTACGCCAAAGATAGAGGGTGCTAGAATAGCTAAATCAAGAAGGGACTGCCCGACAACTATCCTTAATCCTGAAGAGTGCATATCCCAGGCAATTAAGAAGTTCTCTGATGGAGTCGCCGTCGCTTGGAGCGGTGGTCGCTGCTCAACAGTAGTTCTACACATGGCGCTGAAGCAGAAGCCCGACATAAAGGTTCTTTGGAATAATACTGGCGTTGAGTTTCCTGAGACCGTCAAGTTCGTGAGGAGCTTAACTGAGGATTGGAAACTTGGACTTGTTGAAACTATCTCTGAGAGGACGTTTTGGGAATGCGTGGATCTGTATGGCTTCCCGATGTTCCGGGGGCAGTACACTCATGGAAAGCTGACCTCAAAGGAGGGGAGACCGATGTGCTGCAAATGGCTAAAGGAAGATCCGATGAGAAAGGCCATGCTCAGACATAGGATCTACGCAGTCATCACGGGGATAAGGGCCTGCGAGTCCAGGGCTAGGATGTTTGGGATCTCCCAGTACGGTCAATACTATTACGCAAAGACGATGAGGATGTGGAGGTTTCATCCAATCGCCTTCTGGGACACATGCACGCTTTCTCGATATATTGAGGAAAACGGCCTCCCTCTGAATGAAATTTACTCGATGGGACATGACCGCTTCGGGTGTTGGCCCTGCACGGGCTACGTAACCTGGAAGGAATCTCTTGCCAAATCCCATCCTAAGATGTACCAGGCCCTTGCTCGAATGAAGGGTGAACCTACGCTCTGGGAGTACGCCGATGCTGAAGGATGCCGCCAGGAGGCAGAACCCGAATGACCGTGGGGACAATTAAGGTCGTTAGGGATGGTCCCTATTGGGTTCCGCTCGGGTCTGTTAGGAATGCTGTGGGCGTAAAGACCTTCTTCGTGATCAACTCGGATAAGGCCCTAGACGAGGCGTTTAGTATAGCCAGGTATAGCCCCCATGTTTCTTTCAACTGTATGTTCACAAACTCGTATAGACCGACCTGGAACCGATTTAGCAGTTTCATGTCAAGGTTCCTCAACGTGGGGCTGCTGGCCTGTAGCGAGTACACCTGGTTGAAGAGGCTGAGGGCTTCTTGGTCGTCTATGTTTCACGTCCTCTTGATGCCGAGGGGTGGCCTGAGGAAGTGGACGCCCGATGTCGTGAGGTTCGTAAGGGATAGGCTCTGGTACGGGGATAGGCTTGGAACCATCTGTCGGATGCTCAACCTATTCGGGATCAAGATCAGCGTCAGGGGGTTCCTCAGGTTCAGGTGGCGTCAGGTCAGGCCGTTTATCTAGGTCGTCTACCTTTTACACTACCCTCTTGCGCTACCCTTTTACAATGGCCCTAGCCAGCTTGCTGGGGGCTGCGGCGTAAGGCGGCCCCCCGTTTTGGTGTTTTGGTGAAAGCTGCGGAACCTCGGCGGTCCCTCCCCGCACCCCACCCTATAAAGGCGACGTGGTAGGGGGGCAGACGAGGGAGAGAAGACGGCTGGCTGAGAGAGTAGAGAGAGAGACTTTAGGAGACGGACATGCGCTCGACGACAGAAAAA
>Ga0315309_1000166_pt1 | contig 39482 bp, 41 predicted proteins | sample TDP4_MG_FD_203080 | JGI IMG/M metagenome (GOLD analysis project Ga0315309, IMG submission 203080) | Freshwater sediment microbial communities from Lake Towuti, South Sulawesi, Indonesia - TDP4 | ecosystem: Environmental > Aquatic > Freshwater > Lake > Sediment | place: Indonesia: South Sulawesi...
CACCGGCGAAAAGGCCTCCGCACCCGCCTAAAACTGCTTGTTAACGTCCAAGCCAATCCGTTACCAGCCGATCCACTTGTGACCGGCCATTTTCACTTGTCCAAAGTCCAATTGTCGAGCGATTCCTCGGGCTGAGCTTCTGGAGCCAGGGGGGCCTTACCCTCTTCCTCCTTACCTCGGTGAGGACGGCCCCGCGGCCTCGTCAACTCTACCTTGCGCAGCAGATAGTTGATATGACCTGTGCTCAGTTCAACCTGGAACTGCTTCACTATTCCCACAGCCAACTCGCCTGCCGTTAGCGACTCGTCTTCCCGCTTGCGCTCGTACATCCATTCCCGCAGCGCGGAATGGGCTTTTTGGGGATGGCCGCAGCGACCATCTATCAGAACTTCCCAACTCCGTCCGCCTGCCTCATACTTGGCCTGAAGTTTGGGGATGTCTTCCGCTTTGACACTCAAACCCGGGTCGGTTCGTACTTGGTCGAAGGGTTCGCCCGCCTCAAGACGAAGCAGCAGGCGTTTCAGGTTCTGGGCCTTCTTAATCACGGCTGGGGGATAAATCATCGGCACCTCCTCGTTATGACTGCGCGGACAGCGATAGTTTACCACAGCCCGGCTGGATGTCAATTCTAGCTATGCAATTGTCAAGGTGCGTATAAAGGTAATGCTAGTCCTCAGCGACCGGCATGTCCAACCCCTCCAGCCTCGGCCACAACTCCAGTTGCTGGGCTCTCGCAAAATCAACTCCTTCTTCCCAATGAGCTCTGCCAGGCGGGGCGTCGGTGACCGCCCTGGCATATAACTCCCCATAGGGCCAGGGGAGAGCCTTGAGCTCGGCGAATCGCAAGGCATCCACCGGCCGCAGGGCCAATGGTTCTATGCCATAGAGCCGCATGTTCAGCCGACACATCTCAACGCATAGCGGGTCAATGTCCACCCATAAAACTGCGCCAATCCGCTATCAATGGCCCAGCGGGGGAATTGCTTGGCTGCGGCCAGAAGCATGACGCCGCTGCCGCAGCAGACGTCCGCAACCGTGAAGGGCTTTGCCTTGTCCACTGCGTATGGCAGCAGTATATCACGCCTCACAGCAACCGGGGCTGAGAATCCTGGGGTTTTGCTTTTGGCGGTGTCCTTTTTCTCCGCTCCTTGATCTCCCGCTCGATCTTCTCCTCCCGGCCCTGGTAGGCAAAGGTCTCCTCAAACAAAAGATTGAGCCGCCTGTGTCATGGGCTTGCTCCCTTGCAAATTCGGGTGCTACCTGGTAAAATGGGTGCGTAATGCATGAGCGATTGCCAGCAGCGCGTCAGCCGTCAAGAGTACGTGGTCTGCCACGAGTTGGTGCACCTGCGGGTGCCAGAGTACGGCAAGGGCTGGCAGGCCCTGATGGGCGCCTACCTGCCCGGCTGGCGGGAGCGAGAGCGGCGGCTGGCGGGTGGATGTTGCGAAAGGGAGAAGAGTGTGCACAGGAAGAGGTTGTGGCCGTTCGTGTGGCCAGCGCCTGATTCGAAGCAACTGTGCAAGAGAATTCTGGCAGAAGTTACGCGGTTAAGGGCAAAACCGTCGGTTGAGTAGGCCGAAGGCCCTATCGAAACCAGGTTTGGCGGACAGCCATGCAGTTCTTGGTCTCGATACGGTCCTGAGGACCTACTCGACCGGCGAACTGCGTAACTCCTGTTCTGGGATTCAGGATGGGGATGATGATAGCCAGACTAAAGGGAAGATTAGAAGCCAAAGGCGAAAACCATGTCATCATTGAGGTAGGCGGCATTGGCTTCAAGGTCTACGTGCCGGCCTCACTTCTCGACAGTTGGGAGGGCACAGGCCGTGAGGTGGAGCTTTTCACCCACCTCCACGTGCGGGAAAACGAGCTCTCCCTCTATGGTTGCGGCAGCCAGGAGGAACTGACCGTCTTCGAGTTGCTGCTGAGGGTCTCGGGCGTGGGGCCAAAGACGGCCTTAGCTGTCCTCTCCGCCCTGCCGCCCGATTCCCTGCGTATGGTCGTCGTCCAGGAGAACGCCGAAGCCCTGGCCAGGGTGCCCGGCATCGGCCCCAAGACAGCCAAGAAGTTGATCTTTGACCTCAAAGACAAGATCGGGGTCGGCGTCCCACCGATGGCTGCGCCGGTCCTGACTGATGCCGATGCCGAGGTCATCGCGGCCCTCACCGCCCTGGGCTACAGCGTGGTCGAGGCCCAGGCAGCCCTGCAATCTCTGCCCAAAGAGGAAATGGAGATTGAGGAAAGGGTGCGGCTGGCCCTGGCCTATTTCGCTCGAGCCTGAGGGATATCAGAGTAGAATTGAGAATGGAGAATTGAGAACAGTCATGTTGCGGATAAGGGACCTCGGTAAACGATGTGGAATGGCCTTGTTATGGGGGCTGACCATCTTGCTCCTCGCCTTCCAGTTCCCCAAAGCCTCGCCGCCCCCTCCCTCCGAGCCCGTTGGAAAGGAGCGGGTTTCCATTGCCGCCACAATTGTGCCGATTGCCCTGGCCCCTACTCCCACCCCTACCGTTCAGCCAGCAGAACACCTGGAAGCGGCGCTTATCCACCAGCGGAACGGGGACTACCAGAGCGCCATCGCCGCATACAAGGCCGTCCTCGCCAGCGGGTCCCTTCGTCCCGCGTCTCGACTGAGCTCGACGAAGTCTCAGGGCGGGGCCAGTCCGGAGCAAATGAAGGAAGCCCGTTACCATCTGGGGGAAAGCTATCTGGCCAGCGGCAGCTACAAGCTGGCCGTGGACACTCTGAAAAGCTTCCTCCGGGAGCACCGTGGCAGCGACAAACGGTATCCACAAACCTTCTTCCTGCTGGCCCGGGCCTACCAGGGGCTGGGCGATTGGGCCGAAGCCATCGAACATTACCGGGCCTACCTGGCCCAGCGGGATGTCATCGCCAGCTACGTCAATGAACTCATCGGCGACTGCTACATTAACCTGGGCAGTTATTCCGAGGCCATTCATGCTTACGAGGAGGCCCTACAGGAAGCCCCCGATGCGGGCTTTCAGGTCCACATCAGGGAGAAAATCGCCGATGCCTACTTGAGGCAACAGAACTATGAGCCAGCCATCGCCCAATACGACGCTATCCTGGAGACAGCCCGGATCGGCTATTATCGGGCCAAGGTCGAATACCTGGCCGGCATGGCTTACCTCAATTGGGGTCAGATAGACCAGGCCCATGCTCGCTTCCTGGAGGCGGTGGACAATTACCCCGAGGCCAGGTACGCCTATCTGTCTCTGGTAGAGTTGGTGAACGCCGGGGTGAAGGTAGACGATTTCCAGCGGGGGCTGGTGGATTACTACAACGGTGCCTACCAACCAGCCATAGATGCCTTTCACCGCTACATCCAGGCTGACCCCATGGGGCACTCCGGCGCTGCTCATTACTACGCCGGTCTGGCCTATAAGGCCATAGACGGCCACGAACTGGCTAAACGCGAGTTCGACCTCCTCATTGACACCCACCCGGAGGACGAGCGCTGGGATCAGACCTGGCTGGAGAAGGCCGCTGTCCTGGCTGACCTCGGAGATTACGATGGAGCGGTACGAGTCTATCAAACCTTTGTCAGGCGCTATCCACAGCACAAGTTGGCTGGAGAAGTCCTCTGGCGCAGAGCTCAACTGGCAGAGTCGCACAATCGGTATGACGAAGCAGCCAGGGCCTACCTCGATCTGCAAAGCCGCTACCCGCAGTGGGAACGGGCCGATGCAGCTCTCCTCCAGGCTGGTCTGTGTTACTACCGGCTGGCAGAAGATCAGAAAGCCACCAAGGCCTGGCGAAAACTCCTGGAAGACTATGCTCAGTCCGAATTGCGCTCCAAGGCTCTGTTTTGGCTGGGGAAGGCCTACCTGCGCATGGGGAGGACCGAAGAAGCTAAGCAATCTCTGGCGGAGGCGACGACTGCAAGGGCACAAGACTACTACGCCTTGCGAGCTGAGGCTTTGAGACGCACCATAGATGGCGATGCTCCTCCCCCTTTCGTCGGGGCAAACATCCTGTTAGCTGCTGACCAGCCAGCGGAGCAAGAGGAAGCTGAAGCCTGGCTGGAGAGTTGGGTCAATGTGCCTGGCGAGGGCGATGAGCCCGGCGACCCTGATTTTGACATAACCCTTGACCCGCGTTTCCAAAGAGGACGGGAACTGTTGGCCGTGGGACTGCGAGAAGAGGCCCTCGACGAGTTCGAGGCCCTCAGAGAGGAGTTGGCCGACGATCCCCTGGCCCTTTATCAACTGGCCCTGGCCTGCCGTTCAATGGGCCTCTATCGGAGCTCCATACGCTGCGTCCAGCGGATTGTCCACCTATCCCCAGTCGAATCTGTGCTGGAGGGGCCGTCCTTCTTGCAGCGACTGGCTTACCCTCTCTACTTCGAGGAACTGGTGATAGCCGAGGCCCAGGCCAACGCCCTTGACCCGCTATTGCTTTTCGCTCTGGTCCGGCAGGAGAGCCTCTTCGAATCCCAGGCTGCTTCTCGGGCCGACGCTCGGGGCCTGACCCAGATCGTCCCTTCCACAGGAGAGTGGATCGCTGCCCACCTGGGCTGGCTAGAGTACCGCCCTGAAGACCTCGACAAGCCCTATGTGAACGTCAAGTTCGGGGCCTGGTACCTGGCCTATCAGATTCAGGACTTTGATGGCAACGTCTTCGCTGCCCTGGCTGCCTACAATGCCGGGCCCGGCAATGCGATCCGGTGGCTCTCCACGGAAGAGGGATCAGACGATGACCTTTTCATCGAGGGGATCACCTTTGCTGAATCTCAACTTTACATCAAGCGCGTTTACGAACAATATTTTGCATATAATGCGCTGTATCGTCCATTTTCGGCATAACATAACGAGAAGCACCTGGCATGTCCATCTTGCAGGGCAAGAGAACACAGTTTTCTTTGCAATTGTCAAGGTGCCAGTCCGCCCCTGCGGATTTCATTTTATGTCATGCTGAATGTAGGTTATAAACAGGGCAAAAGTACTGTTGTCCACAGGGGCAGTGGCTTACGCTGCAATCTCAGGTCTTTAAGGGTATCGTCCAGAAGTGTCGGTGGCTTCAGGCCGCCAACTTTCCCCCACCGGCCGGTTTTGGCTTCCACAGCCCTATAGCTACCGCAGCGATGAGCGCCAGCGCACCGCCGAAAAAGAAGGGGGCCGACGGACCAAAGCCCCTCCAAGTGCCAATGCCGTCCCACAACAGGCCGGCGATAAGCGAGGCCGGGAAGTCGAGGATGCCTAACACTGCGTTGTAGGTGCCATAGGCCGTGCCCCACAGCTCAGGAGCCACGATGTCGGCCACCATAGCCTTGGTCGTGCCGTAGGCCAGGCCATAGTACACGCCGTAGAGGGCGTACAGCACCCACACGTGCCAGCCCGTCCCCGCCAAGGCAAAACCCAGGTAGATCAAGGCGTAGACCAGCCACCCCCCCACGATGATCCTGCGCCGCCCCACGCGGTCTGAGAGTGACCCGGCCGGAGTGGAGACCAGGGTATAGACCAGGTTAAAAGTGGCCAGCATCCCCAATACCCCCATCACGTTCAAACCGCGCTCCTGAGCCCGCAGCACCAGGAAGGCGTCGGACGAGTTGCCCAGGTCGAAGGTACCCACAATGATCATGAACACCAGGAAGGGCTTGCCCAATCCCTTGAAGGTGATCCGGGGGGCCTGGCGCTTACCTTTGACGGCCACATCCTGGGCCCCGATGGCCAGGGCGAGCACGGCCAGCACCGCTGGGATCAGGCTGATCAGCACTATCGTCTGGAAAGTGCCCCTCCCCAGTTCCTGGCTGAACGACTGCGTCAGCCACACCACCAGCAGGGCAATGAGCAGCCCCAGCAGGGCCCCGCCGGTGTCGGCCGCGCGGTGAAAGCCGAAAGCCAGTCCCCGGTGGTGGTCGTCTATGGAATCGGCCACCAGCGCGTCGCGGGGGGCGGTGCGCACCCCCTTGCCTACCCGGTCGGCCCAGCGCACGCCGGCCACCATGCCCCACGAGTTGGCAAAGTAGAAGAAGGGTTTGGCGAGGGTGGAGAGCCCGTATCCGGCCACGGCCAGCCACTTGCGGGCCCGCAGCTTGTCGGACAGCCAGCCGGAGAACACCTTGAGCAGGCTGGCCGTGGCCTCGGCGATGCCCTCGATCAGGCCGATGATGTTGGTCTTGACCCCCAGCACGTTGGACAGAAACAGCGGCAGGATGTTGAGCACCATCTCGCTGGAGACGTCCATGAAGAAGCTGGTCAGGCTGGCCGCCCACACGTTACGGGGCAGTGTGCGCAACCCAGTCTTCTGTGAAATGGTTGCTTCACTTTCCGTCATCGAGCCTCCTCCTGTGTCACGTTTCGGATTTGAGTTGGTGTTGGCACCAGGCATAGAGCGCATCGTAGATGGCCAAGCCGTGGGCCAACCTCTCCTCGTCGGGGACGTCCAGGTAGTGGAAGCCCTCAGCAATGGCTCGCAATCCCGCCGACTGGGGTGTGCGGCCACGGTCGGCGGTGTCGGCGCCGTGGACGATGTCGGCCAGCAGCCGGAGTGCCGGATCGTCCAGATTGTACTTCTCGATCAGCACCTCAAAGGTACATTTCCCCTCCCGATGGTCGTACTGCCCCTGGCCCTGGGCGTCATAGGAGATGGCCCCCTCCTGCTTGGCCACCTCCAGCACTGCCTCGGCTGGCACGAACGATAGCTCCGCCTCGGCGTCAATGAACCGCTTGATGAGCCAGGGGCAGGCGACACGGTCTACTTTAACTTTCTCGCGAGTTACCCACCTCATGGTCAGTTTCTCCCTTCTGTTTCAGTTTTTCGGGTTTCAGGTCGCATTAGGATGGCGAAGAGGGTGGCGCAGACGGCCAGCAGCACCGCGATCAGCGCGAAAGCCGGGCTGTAGCCCCAGGCTGCTACCAGCAATCCGGCGGCCATCGGGCCGGTCGAGTGGCCCACGTCCATCACACTGGAGAGCACCCCCAACGACGCACCGTAAGCAGCAGCGCGGCTCAGGTCAGAGACAAGCGCCGAGGTCGAGGCAGTCACCGTTGCCACGCCCAGCCCGAAGAGCGCGGTCAGCATGGCCATCGGCCACCAGGTGTGCATCCAGGGCATAGCTGCCATCGCTCCAGCCCCTATCAGAAGGCCAGCCACAATGGGTCCCTTGCGGCCCCAGCGGTCGGAGAGTCGCCCCATAAGCGGCTTGGTCAGTGCCGTCACCAGCACCTGGGCGGTGAAGAGCGGCCCGATGACACGCGGCTCCCAGCCCAATCCCTTGAGATAGAGCGGCAAGAAAGTCTCCACCGCGCCGAAAGCGAAATACTGCACTGCCTCTACTCCGCTGGTGAGCAGGAGGCTGCGGCTGGTGAGGATGAGGTGCAGTTCACGCCGCATCATCACCCAGCGTGCGCCGGGGCCCCCCGGCTGCGTGGTCTGGCCCAGCCGGGGCAGTTGCAACGCGGCCAGCAGCGCCAACAGGCCCGCCGCACCGCAGCCCAGGTAGACCCAGCGAAAGTCCTCGCCGAAGATGAGCAACCCGCCAACAGTGGGGGCCAGGAAACGACCGACCATCGTCGCGCTGGAATACCAGCCCATCTGCTCGCCGCGTCCCTCCCGGAACGTATCGGCGACGGCGGCCAGCGCCACCGGCCCCAGCATCGCCGTCGCCAGCCCGTGGTAGACCCGCACTAGCACCAGGTGCCAGGGAGCGTGCACCAACAGGTAGAGGAACGGGGCTGTGGCGAAGACGGCCATACTGAGCAGGATGACCCGCCGCCGGCCCCACAGGTCGGAGAGCACGCCGGCCGGCAGGCTGGCGATGATACCTACGACGGTCGAAGCGGCGGCAATGAAGCCCAGCGTCCCCTCGTCCACCCCCAGACTATGGATGAAGAGCGGCAGGGCGGGGTTCTTGCTCATCGTCGAGGAGAAGATGGCCAGTCCGCCCATCATGCACAAACACAGGAAAGGGGTCATATCGAATCCACGTAGAGAAAATCTTTTGCTGTCACCTCTCCCGTGCCTCCATCGTCACCGCCCCGGCCGGGCAGGCGTCGGCGCAGAGACCACAGCCGTAGCAGTGTTCAGCGTTCAGTGATCCATCCATCTCCCGTGCCCCGAAGGCGCAGACCTCGGCGCAGGTCCCGCAGGCGGTACAGCGGTCGGCGTCCAGCCGGGCCATCTGGGTCCCCCGGATGAACCGGTAGTAGCGGTAAGCCCGGCGGTTCATCAGCGGCAGGCAGCCGTCCAGGCAGCAGTTGCACAGGGCGTAGCCAGCCCCGCCGCCCATGCCCGTCCGGTAGAACACCTGCATCATGTCCCGGCTCCGGCAGTCGCGGACGATGGCCTCGGCCTCTGCCAGAGAGACGACCCGGTACTGGGCCGGGTGAGCCCGGCTCCAGGCTTCCACCCCCTCGTACACGGTTAAGTCGGTGCGAGTGGGGTGGTCACAGCCTCGGTGCACCGTGCGGCAGCCGCACGGCCCTACGGCGATGACGCCCTCCTCACCAGCGGCCCGCAGCAATTCGACGGCCTCATCAGCAGTCATGGGCTGGCCGGCAGCGCCAGCGTACGAAATCGGCAGGAACACCCCCAGCCAGAAGAGTTGGCGCGTCACCGGCCAGCGGACCAGGGGGCTGCGCACCAGCCAGTAGTTGAAGCGCAGCAGAGACCGCTCCAGGCGAGCATAGATGGCAAGCAAAAGGCGCAAAGGGTTCATGTCAGCTTCTCCGCGATGATGATCTGCGTCCGAACGGATTGCTCACCGTGTTCTACCTCCGTTACCTTCAATCCGGCAGTGGCGGTGATCCTTTCATGCCATGAGCGTTGGCCCTGTTCTAGAATACCGAAAACGATGCGGAACACCTGCTGGAGGAAGGGGTTGTCTGCGCGCAGGGAGGCGCCCGTCACGATCACTCGGCCACCGGGGGCCAGCACCCGGCCAAACTCCTGCCAGGCCAGCGGCTGAAGGATAAACTCGGCCGGGCATGTGGAGACGATGGAGTTAAAGGCCCCATCTGGGAAGGGCATCACCTGGACCAGACCTCGAACCCGTGGCGCCCAGACTCCGCAGCGACGCATCTTGTGGGCCGTGATGCGATGCATGGCCGGCGAAAGTTCCAGGCCATGAACGTCCCAGCCTTGCCGGGACATCTCGATGAGTAAATCGCCGGTGCCAAAGCCCACCTCCAACACCTGCGGACCGATCAGGTAATCCAGCGCCGCTGTGCGCCAGCCCCACCAGTGGCCCAGGCTGACCAACCAACTCACCCAGTCGTAGGTCCAGGCGAATTCGTTGTACAGCCGATGGCAAGCCCAGAGGTAGAGTCGCCCAATCCAGTTCAACATGTCAGCCTCTCTTGGCGCTCAGGTTTTTGCATGGTATACAGATTTTCTTTTGTAAAATCCTCAAAGATCTGACCCGGCTCCGAATGCACTGCTAACCAGTCTCTGGGTTTCGGAATCGGTATCGGCTCAAAATCGGAGCTGGGATCTAAAGCACGTCGCAAAGCTTCCGGCAGCCCCTTGGTGGATCCGATGGCCCGTAACCTTTCAGCTTGTCCGGGTGGCTTGAATTCCATGGCTAAACACGTGGTAAGCATTCCCTTAATTACGCCGCCACTCTTCTGTATAAAACGCTATTACAATGGCGCAAAACTCTGCACGCAGGGTACCTTGAAGTTGAAGGCAATGAAAGAAACGCGGGGAATGCCTCTACTGCCACTGGAGCAGAGAGGATTCCCCCTTACCCAACTAGCCATGTGGTCAAAACTTTGGCGGGCGGGGAGAGACGGAACAACCGCTGGCTTTGAGCACAGCAGAACCGATCTCCAACAGGTGGCCGCCACCCTTTCGAACAGTTATCTGTTGAGCAGCAAACTGGCAACAGGCACTTTCCATGAGAACGAATCTGCTATGGGCCTCTTACCTGCTTGCTGCCCTGGGCTTGCGCAGCGAAGCCTGGGGAGCTTGAGGGGTACCCCCTCAACCCCACTTTCTCCCTCCTGAGAGCAAGGCCGGTGGGCCAATGCCCCACACCGGGAAAAGGGAGAGAGAACATCGGGGGGACACCTCCGTCCCCCGACCTGCTGCGCAGGCCCTGCCCTTTTGGCTACCAGGAGTGAGTCATCGCCTGGGGCTCGCAAGCCTGGACACAGGGAGGAATCACTTCCCCCGAGGAAGCCATGTCCTGGCCGGGCTTGCAGGGAGCGCAGCTATACTTGATCTTCTTGGCGTGTTCCTCGGTTAGATGAGGGATGACCATATCCTCCAGCGTTTCGGGATCGAACTCTGTGGTCATCTCCAGAACACCAGCCGGGCACACCTCCACGCACTCCTCACAGCCGTTGCATTTCTCAGCGTCAACGACGATGAAGTATTCTCCTGAGCCGTCCTTGTACCCGTAGTTGATGATCATTTGCCCTTCTCATATAGAGCTTTGGCAAACAGCGCGGCACCGATGCTGCCAGCAATCATGGGGTCCATCTCTGGCTTCATGGGCAGGGCCTTGAAGCCAAGCCTGTCCTCGAGCCTTTTCACCACACCGATGTTCTTGGAAATACCGCCTGTGATGACGAAATCTTTTTCCACCCCGACCCTGTTCAGCAGATCCACGATCCTCTCAGCCATGGCCGCGGTATAGGCCGCCAGGACTTGCTCTGTGGGCCATCCTGCGCGGAGAAGCCCCACGGCCTCGGTCTTGGCGAAAACGACGCAGGTGCTGCTCACTGGCTCCGGTTCTTCGTCAATTTCCATGGAGCGGGGGCCTACCTCTTCGATGGGCACGTTCAGCAGGTCAGCGAACACTTCCATGCCTCGACCAGTGCCAGCAGCACATTTGTCGTTCATCAGAAAGTTACTCACTTTGCCCCGGCTGTCGCACTGGATGGCCTTGCAGTCCTGGCCCCCCATATCCAGCACAGTTCTCACTGTGGGACCCCAGATAAAGTTCGCCCCCCGGGCGTGACAGGCAATCTCGGTGATGGCCCGCTGGGCAAAGGGAACGTTGACCCTCCCATAACCTGTTCCCACAGTGTAATGGAGATCTTTTACGGTCAGGCCCGTGCCTTCCAGTGCCCAGTTCGTTACCTTTTCGGCACTGCCCGCACTGCTGGACCCGGTGCGCATGATAGCATAAGCGTACAGTTCGCCATCAACCATAATCGCTGTCTTGGAGCTCACCGATCCAATATCCACGCCGGCAGTGATGACCTCCGCACCTTTCCAATCCTTGCCCGGAATGGTGCGCCTGTATTCGGGCCACCGCCAGAATTCCTTCTTTTCTTCTGCCATAATTTTCTCACCTCTCTGAGTGTGTATGTCAATTTAAGCCAACGGGGATCCCTCCTCCTTGGCGCGGAGGAGCATCAGCTTGCACTCACCACTATTGCGGTGCAGGGGCACTTCTTTCAGCGGCTATCAGGGCTGCTCCCAAAGCACCGACGAACAGAGGCTCCTCGGGAATCAGAATGTCCATCTCCAGGCCTCTTTTCATGGCGTCCACAAAGCCCACGTTTTTGGCCAGGCCACCGACCAGAGCGATGTCTTTCTCCACCCCCAGCCGGCGTACCATAGAGATGTTCCTCTCCGCGATGGCATCGTGCAGAGCGCGGATGATGTTCTTCTTCGACTCCCCCTCGTGAATCAGGGTCACCACCTCCGATTCGGCAAAGATGGTGCACTGAGCATTCATGGGGGGAGATTTTTCCGCCTCGAGGGAGAGAGGACCAAACTGCTCCAGGTCCACCTCCAGCGCCCTGGCCATGGCCTCGATGAAAGCCCCGGCGCCAGCGGCGCACCTCTCGTTGAGAACAAAGTCCACCATCCTACCTGTTTCATCGCACTTGGCCGCCCGACCCATCTCGGCACCGATGTCAATCACCGTTCTGACCGAGGGGAGGAGAAAGTGTGCTCCTCTGGCATCCGCCCCTTGCATGCTCACTGTGTCGTTAGCGAAGGGAACGGCTTCCACACCAGCGCCGGTGGCCACGATGTACGTGACGTCGTCGCGGGACAGGTTGGCGCCGGCCAGGGCTTGGTTGAACGCCTCTTCTACGGCCTCCTTAAGGTCAAATCCGCACTCAGCCATGCCCTGAGAGAGAATCTCAGGCTGGCCGTCCTTCAGGATCACCATTTTGGCGTACTTGGCTCCTACGTCTATGCCTGCAACTGCCATGTTGATTTACCTCCTTATCGCGCTCCCAGAATCTCCAAGAAAGTGTCTATCTCAGTTTTGGTGCGTTCCGGGTCGAACTCTCGTTCGTCGCCCATGTTGCCCTCGAAGGACATCACCGGGATGCCAGCTTCTTTCAGGCCCAGTTTGTTCTCTGCGATGCCGACGGTCAGCCCCTCACAGCCCCGGTTGTAATGGAGCATCACTCCGTCCACCTTCCACTCCTTCACGATGCGCTTCAGCATCTCGGTCTTTAGCTCAGGGGAGTAAAAGTGCTGCCATTCAGGCCGGCTGCAGGTCCACTCTGCGATGGTCCGCAGGGCTTCCTCACGGGTGGTGATGGTCCCTTCCTCAGGGGGCGTCCTGGGCCCCCAGGTACCATCCTCCTTCACCTCCCAGATGCCGATGAGGCCAAAGGTGTACAGGGAGCCAATGGAGACCGTTCCCTTGCTCTCCATATACCGGAAGATGCTCAGGAAAGCCCAGGGAGGTTGGGTGTCGGTGATCACCCGGAACCGCTCCGTGGCCACAGCGGCGATCTGGTTACTCACCCGATCCTGAACTTCGTCTCTTAGCACTGTATAGAAATCTACGCACTCCTTGCGATGCTTCATGAGAGTGCCCATCACGTACAGGGAGTACATCGTCTTCTCGTCCAGGGGAGCGGGGACCGCCTTGTTCAGGGTGCAGATCTCGGCCCAGAGGGAGGTGGCGCGGCACTCGTTGTAGACCGCCTGGATCAACAGTTCGTCGTTGTACTTGCGGCCCGTGACCTTTTCCATCCACTCGATGCCCTCTTGCATCTGATCCACCAGGTAGGTCAGCCTGTTTTCGTCCAGCTCATCGTAGGGGCCGATACTGCCGTCAATGGCAAACGTGGGTATCCCGCCTTCAAGCTCGGAGGCCACCTGGTACCACTTGGCGTGGCTGCAGCACGTATGGGAGGTCCAATTAAAGTCTGGCTCGGGCCATTCCCCACCGAAGACGTACTTGTTGAGCAGGATGGAGCCCCAGTAGTTACGCATGTAAGCACAGAGATCGCGGGCATATCCCTTGGCCTGAGCCGCCTCATGACACTGCGCGGCAAAGTCCTTGTTCCAGGCCACAGAGGCCCCGTAAGGCTCGCCGGTCAGGGACCACACGTCCTCGCCCAACCCGGCGGGGATGGCGCTAAAGGCCCAGGCCGAGCCGGCCCAGCGGATCCCTCCCTTCTCATGGGCTTGGGCATAATTCTTGTAGTAGTCCATCCTCAACTGCTTGGCTTGGTCCCAGCAGTCCAGGCCCTTGCTTTTCCATCTTACCTCAGCCATATTTTCCTCCAGTCAATTATTTACAGTGTTTAAAGGGCGGCGCTCCTTAGCGCCCTGACCCGGCCTCCTGGCCACAGCCTGTACCGCCTGCACCGCCCGCACCGCAACAGTGGTGCAACAGTGGTAATAACCGGGCTCCAGATTAGAACAGCGCTTCCTCCAGCAAGTACTCTTCAAGGAAGGCCTCCACACGTGTCTTGAACTGCCCAATGGGGACGGTGACGTCGAATTCGAGGAAGTAGGTGGAGATGCCTTGGGCCTCCAAAGCGGTGCGGACAGCGGGGATATCCAGCTCGTGCGGATCGCAGAACTTTTGCTGGATAACGAGAGCCCCTTGAACGTTGTACTCCTTGGCCAGGTCCAAGATGTACTGGACACGGGTCCGATCAGGCCAGTCCTTGCTGGGGCAACGCGGCCGGTCAATGTAGCGATGGGCAAGGGCGGCCAGCCGGTTCTCCTGGGGCTCAACTTCGTTCCAGAAGTAGCGGGTACCCGTGCAGTGCTCATCAACGACGATCGTGCTGCCCAGCGCTTCGGTCATCTTGACGAACTCTGTGTCATCATCCTCGCTACCCACTATCATCAGCCGGACACCCGTTTCCCGGTCAAGGTTCCGTGACGGCAACTCCTTTAGAAGGCCCTCCAGTGTGCTGCTGTGGTCCCTCTTGTCCGTTATCTGGCTCGAGACGACCATGTACATGGCCTCTAAACCGGTCAGAGGCGGATTGTCGGCCTTCCGCGTCTCATAGACTTGTTTCATCAGGCGGCGGTTGGTGTCCATGATCTTGATGCCTCGATCCAGGTCCTCGTCGGTGAGGGTCTTGCCCGTCCAGTCCTCGATGGACTTGGTGAACTTTTCCAGTTCGCCGGTCAGATACTTATACACTGCGCGGTTCTGAGCGCCGTGAGGGAAAGGCAAGTAGTAGGTGTAATCTATCGGGATGTGGATCCGCCAACTGGCGAAGGCCTGGCGAATGTGCAGACACGACTGGGCGATCATGATCCCGTCCAGGTAGTCGTACCTGCCCTCCAATCCTTGGGCCAGGCAGTCGCGACAGAAAGGACAGAACATTTTGAAGATGTGGGGCTCAGTGACGTCTTCTGCCTCGTGGCTGCCCAGGATGCGGACGGGAAGAATGTTCGCAGCGTAGAGAATCTCTTCGGGCACATAGGTGCAGAAATAGCCCATCACCTTGCCGCCTGTCCTGGCCTTCCAGTCTTTGGCATATTCATGCCGATTCTCATACCACTCTTGGAACGTTTCAAACATTGTCCCCTGCTCCTTTCGATATGTTTAGTATCCTCTAGAAATATGTCACTTTTTTATCTGCCGTCTTAAATGCGGTATATAATATAATAACATATAATCTGAGGGTTGTCAACTGCCCATCAGCGATTTTTCCAGGTCGGACTTCGTTTCTCCAGAAAGGCCGCCAGCCCCTCGTGGGCATCCTCGGTTGCCATCAGGTCACCCAGGTAGAGCGATTCGACCTTGTCCAGGGCGTCGGCGAAGCTGAGGCCGAAGCTCTGGTAGACAGCCCGCTTGTTCAAACGCAGGATGGCACCAGAGAGACTAGTCAGCTTGCCGATGAACTCTTTGGTTGCCGCCTCCAGTTCTTCGGGGGGCACGGCCTTGTTGATTAGGCCGATGCGCTCCGCTTCCGGGGCCCTGATGTCTTCGCCGGTCAGGAGCAACTCCAGGGCCTTCTGCCGGCCGATGAGACGGGGGAGTAGGACCGCGGCCACCGGGGCCAGGACGCCCACCTTAATCTCTGGCTGGCCGATTTTGGCCCGTTCCGAGGCGATGATCAGGTCGCAGGCCAGGGCCAGCTCGCAGCCGCCGCCCAACGCCGCGCCGTTGAGCACAGCCAGGGTGGGGATGTCCAGCTTCTGCAGAAGGCGGAAGATGCCGTGGAAGACTTCAATCATCTCCTCCACCTTATCAGCCGTATGGTCGGCCACGTCCACTCCCACCGAGAAAGCTTTGCCGCTACCAGTGAAGACCAACACCTTGGTCTCCTGATCATCCAGCAGGCTTTCCAGCGCGGAGTTGATCTCGCGCATCATAGCGATGGTCATCCAGTTAAATGGCGGCTGATTGAGGGTAATCCTGGCTACGACATTGACCTTTTCAAAGACGATGTTTTGAAATTTGGAATCCACTTGTCACCTCCTGGTGCAAAGAAACTCAAGGGCCTGATGGGTCTGAGGGGATCTCTGTTGCTCTCAGTATCAGTAGATGGAAATTAGTGCTCCTGACCGGTCCGTGACCGGTCAGCCCGACGGGTCATGGACCCGCCGAGAACAAGATTTTCCATCTACTGAGTATGTTTCATTTATCCAGTCCCACGTGGTGGGAGAATCTGACTGCTGTTTCGTATGCCCTGCTGGCCCTTTCCAGCAAGTTTTTGGCTGCTTCCTTGGAGCAGACATCCACTGCCGGCAGCCAGATTCCATCCTCGCTCCTCATTCCATAGGTTGAACGAGCATGCCAGGGGGCGGCCACTCCTGCATCCTCGGCAAGGGTATAGAGGCTTTCCACCTCACTCCCAAGCATCTCCGCTATCTCTTCTCCATGCTCTTCCAGAATCTTCAACAGTTCTTCACTCGGATCGTGCGTCCAGGCAGGCTCTTCGTAATAAGCGATCACTGCCTTAGCCGAAAGCTCTATGCACAACTGAGCATTTTGTACTACTGCCCTGTGATCTTTGGTGGGGAAGGACCTTTGAGCAGTCGAAAGGCTTGCTTGAGCATCTCTAAGTCTAATTTCTACCTCGGAGAGGTTTCTCATTCCACCTCCAGCTCCAGAACTTCCCCCAACTTCAGGTCAGGGGCGCTCCAAACCCAGTGCTTACCCCTCTTCACCTGCCTCAGACCGGCTTTCCTCGCCGCCTCCAGAATCTTATCGAAAAGCTCCCTTATACCCCCCTGGTCGAAGACCAGAATCCCATCGCTAGCCAAACGCAAGACGTACCAATTGGAGATTTTCCGCAGCCCTTCGGTCGAATACACCAGAACCGTGACATCTCTTTGGAACTTTTTGAGGGCATCCTTTATCCTGCGCCACCACAAATCATCAACATCGAGGCATCCTCCCCCTTTCTTATCTTCCTTCACCACCACGAATATATCTATGTCACTGGTGGGGGAGAAATCGCCTCTGACCAGGGAGCCGAATATACCCACGGCCTCAGCTTCCTGAAGTTCATCGCCCAAGGCCAGCAGGGCCTCCTTCACTTCCTCTATAGTGGGCGCTATCGGCATCTTCATCTACCCTTTCGCTATCCGCCATCCGCTAGATATACTGCCCCCCATCCACTGTGATCACCTCACCGGTGATATGGCGGGCTTTCTCGGTGCAGAGAAAGGTGACCACGTAGGCCACTTCCTCCGGCTTGCCCAATCGCCCCAGGACGATCTCGGCCAAAGCCATCTCTTTGACCTTCTCCGGGGCCTCTTTCACCATGTCGGTCTCGATGAGGCCGGGGGCCACGGCGTTGACGTTTACGTTGGAACGGCCCAGTTCGCGGGCCAGGGCTTTGGTCAGACCGATGACGCCGGCCTTGGCCGCCGAGTAGTTGGTCTGGCCGAACTTGCCCCGCAGGCCGTTGATGGAGGCGATGTTGATGATCTTGCCCGCGTTCTGCGCTCTGAAGATGGGCACTACGGCCCGAATGTAGTTGAAACAGCCTTTGAGGTCAGTGGTAATGACCTCATCCCACTGTTCCTCGCTCATCTTCCAGATGACCCCGTCGCGGTTGACGCCAGCGTTGTTGACCAGGATGTCCAGTCGGCCAAATTCGTCCATCACCCGCGTCACCACCGACTGGGCAGCCTCGAAATCGCCCACGTCGGTCCGGACGGCCAATCCTCGCCGGCCCAACTCTTCGACGCGGGCGGCCACCTCCTCGGCGGTGGCCACGTTGCTGCGGTAGGTGAAAACCACATCCGCGCCATTGGCGGTCAGGTCCAGGACAATAGCCCGTCCGATGCCCCGTCCCCCGCCAGTGACGATAGCAACTTTGCCTTCTAGCTCCATCATTTGACCTCACAATCTCCTTTCTCGATATCGCTCCAAGAACTCGCCAGGAGTCAGCACCTCATACGCCTCGGTCTTGAGCTTCTTGATGAATTGGTTGCTATCTATACAAATGAGCATACTCTATTTCGAAAATCTGGCGTCGAGTCTCCCTGAGACGCTCTATCACCTGCTCATTGGTCTCACCGAGCTCGAGCCCCCCAGATTCTCGAACCTCTCGTTGCAACTCTGCCAGGTTGCGCTCCCATCTCCATTCATCCAACTTTTCCAGAACGATCTGGCGGACGAACTGTGCTAGACTCAAAGCATTGCTCTCTTCCTTGGCTTTCACTACTTCTTCATACAACTCCTCTGGAAGAGTAAATGAAATCTGCTTGACCGCCATCCTATCACCTCCCTACCAAAGTCCCTGAGACATGCCCGACTGGTACCTCACTGCGAGACTACACCCGGTTTATCTTTTTTGATCTACACTTTTTAAACTCGTAGGCGACCTTCTCCCCTTGCAGCTTGACCGGTACCACTTCCAGATCCATACCAATCTTCATATCCTCCTCTTTCAGGTCCTTGCTCATCCGACCGAAGACCTTCACATCGCCGAACTGAGCCAGGGCGATGGTGTAGGGGAGGTCATCTTCGAAGCCGGTGGGCGCATACATCAAAGTCGAGAAGGAGATCAGTTTGCCCGGTCCTGAAATCTCAAACCACTCCATATCGCTGGAAAGGCAATTGGAACAATCCGCCCTCGGAGGAAAGTACGTCTTGCCACAGCTTTTGCACTTTGTGCCGGCTACTTTCCCCTCATCCAGAAGGTCTACGAATTTGTCCACCTTTGTCTGAGCCGTGAAACTGACCGTGCCAAACCTTTCGAATCCCATGTCATCACCTCCCCAAGATGGTAACGTTGCCGTATATGCCCACCCCGCCGATGTTGTGCACCAGGCCGATCTCTGGGTCCTTCACCTGCATGTCTCCTGCTTCCCCTCTGAGTTGGAGGACGATGGTTCGGATCTGGGAGCCGCCCGTAGCGCCGATGGGGTGGCCTTTGGACAATAACCCCCCGTCTACGTTGACCGGTATCTTGCCGTCAATGTACGTCTCTCTGTCCCTGATCAGTTTTGCCCCCTCCCCTGGCCTGGCAAGCCCCAGGTCTTCATAGGCCATCAATTCGGCGATAGTGAAGCAATCGTGGACTTCTGCCACATCAATATCCTCTGGGCCGACTCCGGCCATCTCGTAGGCCTGTCGCGCCGCTTCACGAGCACAGCGCAGCCCCGTCAATGCCTCCCGGCCGGACATGGTTAGCGGTGCCGATGCCGCGCCTAGCCCAAGTACCCAGACCGGCTTTTCGCATAGCTCCTTGGCCACCTCCCCAGCGGCGACAATGAGGCAGGCCGAACCATCGGCATTGGCACAACAATCGAACTTTTTGAGGGGGCTGGATATGACGTCGGAGGTTAACACCTTTTCCAGGTCAACCGGCTTCCGGTATACCGCCTTTGGGTTGAGCATCCCATAAGTGGCGGCTTTCACTCTTATGTGTGCCAGGTCTTCTCCGCTCGTCCTATACTTCTCGAAATGAGCCCGGGCGTGCATGGCATAGTAGGCCGGCATCATCGTCCCAAAGGGGGATTCCCACATGACATCTGCCCCCCTTCCCATCCTCTCCTGGGAATCGGCCGAGCTTAGGTCCGACATCTTCTGAAAACCCAACACCAGGACCATTTTGTGAAGCCCGGATTTTATCATGGAATAAGCAACCCTCAACCCCATGCTACTGGACGAGCATACGCTCTCCACATAGAAGGTGGGTTGAGGGTTCAAACCCAGATACTCGGCCATGAGGCCGGCCGGCGTCCTCTGCTTGTCATATTCGGGTGCCGAACAGATGATAGAAGCATCAATATCTTTTGGTGTGAGCTGAGCATCTTCCATGGCTTCTTTGAAGGCTTCAAAGGCGAGTTCCCTGATAGAGCCTTCATACCCACGGATGAAAGGGCTTTGTCCAACCCCAATGATGGCTACATCCTGCTTCACTTCTTTACCTCCCCTCGATTTGCAATGTGAACAGATAGATTGGCCGGACACCTATTCCCCCGGCGACAGTGCTCTGGCGAAAACGTCGTCCACGAAGGCATTGGCTCCGGCCGTCAGTAGTTCATGATACTCTCGGAACAGTTGGATTGCTTTGTCGCCCAGCCAGTCGTCGGGCAGCAACTCGGCTGGCAGGTTGGGGTCCACATAGGGGAAAGAGCGGTACTCATGAACCAGCTTGAAACGCTGCACGAAACATTCGCTCGGCTCAAGGCTATTCTCCTCTGCCAGTCTGGTCTTGTGCTCGTTGAGGAGAGGTTCGTATTTGGCGATAAAGTCAGCATAGGTCCGGTTAAGCCCCTCCAGATTCCAGCAGCGGGCTACTATCTCCTGATCGGAGGAGAACCCCAGGTGTTGAGCGCAGAAGATCTCCACATGATCCCGTATCTTCAACGAATCAAGCAAATCCTCTAGCTCGTGCTGCAAAACACGAGGGGAGATCCAGGTGGCATGGTTTAGCGGGGCGTAGCCGAGCCAGGTCAGCCTCTCACGCAACTTGTTCCTCAAGTGTCGCTTCTCCTCAGGAATAGAGTAGGTCAGCAGGCACCACTTTCCATCCCACTCATCGGCACGAGGCTGGAAAATCCGCTGTGCTCCCTCTTCCAGAAGCTTGACACTCTTGGGCGTCAGCGAGTAGAAGCTCTTGTTGCCCACCCGCCTGCCTTTCAACCACCCCTTGCGAGACATCCGAGACAGGGCGGAACGGACGGCCTGTTCTGACATGCCGAGAAGCCCCAACAGTTCAATGAGGCTTCCCGTCCAGGCCTCACCGCCCCGGTGACGGATATAGTCGCCATAGAGAGTGAAAACCAAATCCTGAGAGCGAAGCATAGTTCTCCCACCAAACGTATGTCACATCAAGCATATAGCGTCAAAAATGCGCCACATAATGATTATAACACAGCCAGTACCAAAATGTCAATATTATTCTCGCCCCCCCAACCTTAAAATCATCGCCAGGAGCTAGCCGCCGATTTTTTCCAGACGGGCAAAGCTGGTCAGAAGGCGCTTGAGGCCCTGGTGTTCAAAGGCTACCGTCACCTCTTCGTCACCGCCGACGACGACGCTCTCAATGACCATCCCCTGGCCAAACTTGGGATGGCGCACCTGGTCGCCGGTCTTGAACTGGGCCTCCAAGGCGGGCTGGCGCTCCACAGGTGCTTCCGTGACCTTGGTCACCCGGCGCCCCTTGATCAGATGAGCGGGTATGTCCCTGATGAAACGGGAGGGCTGGCCCAACTCGCTCTGGCCGAAGAGGGTGCGCCGGAAAGCGTGAATCAGATAGAGGCGCTCTTTGGCCCGGGTGATGCCCACGTAACAGAGGCGGCGCTCCTCTTCCATCTGGTCGGGGTCATCCATGGAACGATTGTGGGGAAAGATACCCTCCTCCATGCCTACCATAAAGACCACCGGAAACTCTAAACCCTTGGCCATATGCAGGGTCAGCAAGGTGGGCGCGTCCACCTGCTCGTCCAGGTTGTCCACGTCGGAGACCAGGGCCACCTCCTCCAGGAAAGTGGTCAAGGCCGTCTCGGCGGGCAACTCAATGTATTCTTTAGCCACCGTGCGCAACTCCATAATGTTGGCCCAACGGTCCCTGCCCTCTTCAGTGCCGTCCTGCACATAGTCGGCGTAGCCCGTCCTGGCCAGGACGAGATCCAACAGCTCCAGCAGGTCCAACTTCCCCCGGGCAGCAATGAGCCCCTCCAGCAAAGTCGTAAATCCCAGCAAAGCTTTCTGAGCCCGCGATGAGAGAGGCTCTTCAGCCCCTTGTTCTCCCTCTCTCTCCTTCATCATCTGCAACGCATCATAGATTGCCACTCCCATCTCCCCGGCCCACTTCTCCAGTTGAGCTATCGTCTTGCTGCCGATGCCTCGCGGAGGCACATTGATGACCCGGGCCAGGCTGACGTTGTCATAAGGGTTATGGATCAGACGCAGGTAGGCCAAAACATCTTTGATTTCCCGGCGCTCGTAGAAGCGGGTGGCCCCTACCAGCTTGTAGGGCATCCCCAGCCAGACGAAGGCATCCTCGATAGGCCGTGACTGGGCGTTGGTGCGGTACATGACAGCGCAATTACTGGGGCGGCAGAGCCCCTGGGCCACCAGGCGCTGGATTTCGTCCACCACATACTGGCCCTCCTCCTGCTCGTTGTAGGCTTCAAAAATAGTGATCGCCAAACCCCGCCCTTTATCAGTGTAAAGCTCCTTGGGGGTGCGGTGGACGTTAAGGGCGATGACGCTTTTGGCTGCGTCCAGGATGGTCTGGGTGGAGCGGTAGTTCTTCTCCAGAAGGACGACCCTGGCTTCGGCGTAGTCGTCGCGGAAGCGCTGGATGTTGCGAAAGTCAGCCCCTCGCCACGAGTAAATCGCTTGATCTTCATCGGCGACGATGAAAAGGTTATGGTGCTCCCCACTCAGGAGCTTCAACAATTCATACTGGGCCATGTTGGTGTCCTGGAACTCGTCCACCAGGATGTAGCGATAGCGCCGCTGGTACTTGCTCAGCACATCCTCGTGTTCCCTGAACAGGCGGGCAGCGGTCATCAGGAGGTCATCAAAGTCCAGGGCTGAATTGGCGGCCAGGAGGTCCTGATAGCGCTGGTAGACCCGGCTGGCCACCTCCTGCCAGTAGGTGCGCGGCCGGTATTCAGCAGGGCCTATCAGCTCGCTCTTGGCTCTGGAGATGGCGGCCTGGATGGCCTGTGGCCGATAGGTTTTGTCGTCCAGGTCAAGGTCCTTGAGAGCCTGGCGGATCAGGCTCAGTTGGTCGGCGTCGTCGTAGATGACAAAGTTGGAGGGGATGCCGAGGTGGCGAGCTTCGCGGCGCAGGATGCGGACGCAGATGGCGTGGAAGGTGCCAATGGTCAATTGCTTCAGCCGCTCGCCCAGAAGGCGGTGCAGGCGCTCTTTCATCTCGCGGGCCGCCTTGTTAGTGAAGGTGACGGCCATGATGCGGTAGGGCTCACAGCCACACTCCTTCACCAGATAGGCCACCCGCTGGGTGAGAACGCGGGTCTTGCCACTGCCTGGACCAGCCAAAACCAGCACCGGCCCCTCGATGAGTTGTACAGCTTCTCTTTGCGCTGAATTCAGACCTTCCAGGACGTCCATTCTCCAATTTCCAATTTCTAATTTCTAATTTCTGACTTCCACAGTGTTCCCAAACAAACACCGTGTCCGCTCGGTGGAACAGGCTACCTCCCCCAGGCCCATGGCCTCCAGCACCTCATCGGGGCGGCCGGTGGCCTGGCTATCGGACTGGAGGCGCATCCCCAGGACGCAGGCGGTCACCTCGCAGCCCTCTATCCACAGGTCGTCAATGAGAGGGCGCAGATCGTACTCAGTCACCTTGCCTTTCCGCTCCCGCTGACGGGGCAGGCTCTGAGCCGAGAGCACCTGCTCCACCCGCTTCTCCATCTCCGCCAGCGTCTCCTCACTTTCCATCACCACCCGATATTCGGCGTAACGCATCTGCGATTGCAGCGAGGGCAGGCTGAGGTAGACCTCCTCGACGGAGAGGAGTTCCAGGCCCGGTGGCAGGTGGGGCTTGAGGCGCTTGGCAAAGCTGTAGGGAGAAGTACGGTGCGAGAGCACGACGTCCATCACCTCGCCGTGCCCGGTAAAGCCCACCGGCAGCGGGGCAGCGATGGAGATTTTGGGCCGCGGGTTAAAGCCCTCCGAGTAGACCAGGGGCACCTGGGCCCGGCGCAATGCTCTCTCCCACGTGCGCATCAGGTCCAGATGGGAAATGTATTTGATGGGTTCACCTTTGGCGAAGGTAATGCGCAAACGCTGGCGCGTTTCCGGCGGCATGGATCCCCCTAAAGCAGGTCCTGCAAAGAAATCTGGCGGTTCTTGGCTCTGTCCACCCACCACTGCTTGCGATCCGCCGGCAGAGGCGACCTCTCTGCGGGTGGCTTCCTCTCCAGCCGCAGGGCCTCGCCGGGGCAGGTGGACACGCACAGGCCACACCCCACGCAGCGATTCCGGTCCACCTGACAGACGTCGTCCACCAACGATGGCGCACCGAACTGGCAACGCTCCAGACAGGTCTCACAGCCTGTGCACAGTTCCTGGTCAACTGCGGCGTAGAAATCGGACCTGGCGACCGCAGTGGGGATGCCCAGTTCAGCGATGCCGCGCATGATGCCACAACAGCAGGTGCAGCAGTTGCAGATGTAGTAGTGGCCCTGGCGGTAGTTGCCAGAGGAGTGGACCAGGCCGGCATCCTCGGCTTCCCGCAGGACCTGGAAAGCCTCTTCTTTGGTGATCTCTCTGGTGATGGGGTCGTTGGCAAAGACCCCCTCGGCCGAAGCAAAGACCACACAGCTCTCCATAGGGTAGTGGCAGCGGTTGCCCAGCAGAGCCTGCTGGGTGCGGCAGATGCAGTCTCTGACTCCGAAGGACCTGGCCCGGCTTAGCAATTCCGAGGCCCGTTCATAAGGGAAAATCTCTATCTCAACAGGGATGCTCTCCTCGACGGGGATGACCCGCAGGAGCGCCGGCTGGTCGAGCAGGGCTTTGCCCAGAGCCTCGTGGTAATAGTCCTCGAACATCTGAGCAAATTCTTCATCCATGCGCCCCAGTTGCTCTTCGTAGAGGCCGATGGCGAAGGGCAGCAGTCCGAATTTGAGCTGGCCCTCGTCTCGTTTGGTGTAGATGAGCCCTTTGCGGACCATCCCTTTGAGAGTGTCGTAGGCTGCCTTGGGGTCCTGGCCGGCCCGGGGGGCGATTTCCTCAGCGCTCTCAGCCCTCAAGCGCATCTCTGCGGCCAGAGCTGCTTCTTCGGGCGTAAAGATCCACTCCAGGATCCTCAATTCGATTCCGCTCTCGGTGGCCGGGAAGCCATTGGGGATGGCGTCCAGCTTCTGAGCCAGTTTCTTGTAGACGGTTTGTTCCATGTTCACCTCTCCTCTGAACCGCTATTTTCCTTTGCCTGCATAGTATATCAGAATTCGGGCCAAAAGCAAAGCCGCCCTATGAGCAGGGCGGCTCTTCCGAGCAGTGTGGAACAACATTCTTGTGCAACAGCCTCGGGCTGAGACATGGAGATGGCGCCTTACTGTGATGGTATGTCGGTGATATTGGCCGGGCCATCGAGTAATAAGCGCAACTTGTTGAGGACGTTGCGCCCCAGGACAATCTCGTCTCCCTGTTCATCACCGACTACAAAAACCCCCGGCAGTCTCAGATCGCCTAATTCGAGATCTATCACAAACAATTGAGCGGAACGCAATTCTCCCCAATGACTACGGATGTGAATATCGGTGAGGGCAGGAGCCAATATCTGGCGAAGATAAGTGATGGGGACCAGAGAGCCATCAGAGCCGGTGTCCAACAAGGCTTTCTCCGGCGCAGTGCGCAACCCTTCCTCACTGTTATAGAGAACTGCCCGTACCACCGGAAAAGGAGGCTGATAACTGGCATCATAGGGGTATTTCATGGATTGGCTATCTCCATGCGAAAGCCGTGACGGACCAGAGGCCGTTCGGCGACGTCTTCCACCAGCGTGATCATCACCGGCGTACGCTCGAAGCGCCGACGTATGCGCTGGCGCAATGTCTGAAAGTCCTTGTCATGGTCTACCACCTGGCCATTGTGCATGGCGATGTATTGATCCAGATACTGGGCCTTCAATTCGGCGTGTCGCTGACGGTAGATCTTGCTTTCCTCAGAGATTTTGTGGCGATCCAACTCCCAGAGGTAACGCCGGACGGCTTCAGCGAGTACCTCGCTAACGCTGGCCTTGTGCTCCAAAGCAGCTTCTTCAACGCGTCTGTACAATTCAGGTTCAACGGCTACTGTTGGCATACGTTCTACTCCTTTTCCAAAAAAGATGAGGCAGTGACGATACCTGTAAGCATTGTATCACATATCGAGTCAAAGGACAAAGCGGGTTCGGCAGGCCCTCACCCCCAACCCCCTCTCCCGTTTGCTCTCCGCCTTCGCTCCGAGCGACGGGAGAGGGGGCTGCTCCCCTCCCTCTCCCGTCCTGACGACAGGAGAGGGAGGGGGGCCGGGGGAGGGTGAGGGCCCACCAGCGGCGACCGCCCTTCCCTTCGGCTATGCTCAGGGCAAGCGGGCGGATTAAGGGGGCGCTCGCTTCGCTCGCGCCTCAGAAACCAGAACTCAGAAATCCAGAAATCAGAACAAAGCGGGAGCCACTACCAACTGAAACCTAACGCTGAGGTCCCAGGGGCCGGGGTCGTTCCCGTGGCGGGCCGCGCAGCGGGCGAGGTCCTGAAGGTTGTCCCACGACCCGCCCCGCAACACCCTGTACGTCTCCCCATAATCCGCATCGGGGAAGACATTGCCCTGATAGGCCTGGAACCAGTCAGCGCACCATTCCCAGACGTTGCCGGCCATGTCCGCCACCCCGTAAGGGCTGTCGCCATCGGGGGAGTACTGGCCCACCGGAGTGGTGGTGCCAGGGCCACCCTCGGCTGTGTTGCACTTGCTCGCATCCCACTCGTCTCCCCACGGGAACTGCCGTCCATCGGCACCCCGCGCTGCTTTCTCCCACTCGGCTTCAGTGGGCAGGCGGTAGGGCCTGCCCGTTTTCTCGCTCAGCCACTCACAGTAAGCCGCTGCATCGTGCCAGGTAACGTTAACTGCTGGGTGATCGCCTAACTCCGGCGGGTACTGGTCGCCCTCCCAGTGACGAGGCGGCTCATGGCCCGTGTCCTGCACGAAGGCCCGGTACTCAAAGTTGGTCACCGGATACTTGCCAATCTCATAATTTAACAATGTCAAGCTAACTATCTATATTTATTGTACTTCATTTACCCTTTTCTGTCAATCACTATCTCTTCTTCGCCGTCTTATCAGTTTGACGCCGACAATGATGACTCACACAAAAAATCCCGGCGCTAAGATGCGTCGGGATTCACGCAGCCGTTCAACCTGAAAGTTCGCGGCTCTCCACTTCCGAATATCTGGCTAGATGCCCACGATTTGCTTCGCCAAGTCGGCTGCGGCCGGGGCATTGGACGCATAACCATCGGCCCCGATCTGCTGGGCAAAGTCCGAGGTCACCGTCACGCCGCCGACCATGATCTTGACGCTGTCGCGCAGACCTGCCTCTTCCAGCGCCTCAATGGTGCGGCCCATGGCGGGCATGGTGGTGGTCAGCATGGCCGACATGCCCACGATGTCCGGCTTTTCTTTCTTCACCGCTTCGACAAAGGCTTCGGGGGCGACGTCCTTGCCCAGATCAATGACCTCAAAGCCGGCACCTTCCATCATGATGCACACCAGGTTCTTGCCGATGTCATGCAGGTCGCCCTGCACAGTGCCCATGACTACCTTGCCTGCCATCTCGGCTCCTGCTTCGACCAGCAGCGGCGTGAGGATGTCCATAGAAGCCTGCATAGCACGAGCAGAGAAGATCACGTCGGGCACGAACATTTTCCCCTTGCGGAACTCAACGCCCACATAGTCCATGCCCGGCATCAGAGCTTTGTTCAGGATGTCGTCAGGAGTCAGGCCCTTGGACAAGGCCAACTCTGTCAGCATACCGATGTTATCAGGGTCTCCCTCAATGACGGCTTGGGAGATTTTGTCCAGAATTTCGTTCATTTTGATTGTGCCTCCATTCAGATTGGGATGCTGTTTGATTAGGAAAATCCTATGATTTCCTCGCTCGCTCTTCGGTTCGGGCGACGATGGCCGCCAGACGCTCTGCTACCTCCGGAGACAGCGGTTCGGGCTGGTGCGTTTCCAGCAACTCCCGGGCGCGGGCCGCAGCCCGGTCGCCAAGGGTCAGGCTTCCATTCTCAACCCATGTCTCGTAGCTGGTGCGGTCCAGCAAGGTGGGGTACCAGTTCTCTCGGAAGTGACGCCGGGTGTGGACTTCGCCCAGGAAATGGCCGCCGGGGCCAACCTGATCTATGACGTCCAAGGCCATGGTCTCTTCGCTGACCTCGATGCCTTCCATGAAGCGGGCCACCATGCCCACCACTTCATCCATGACAACCAGTTGCTGATAGCTGGTGGTCAGACCGTTGTCAATGTAGCCCATGTCGTGGACCAGGTTGCCGCCGTTGAGGGCAGCGATCATTGCCCACAGTGCGCCTTCAAGGGTGGCCTGCTGGTCAAAGGTTTTGGCATCCGAACAGCCAGCGAAATGGAACATGGGCAACTGATAGTAACGAGCCATATCCTTAAGGGCGCAAACGCCCATCATAAACTCGGGTGCACCGTAGGCCATGAGGGTGGTACGCATGTCCATAGGCAATACGCCACCGCCGTAAACCAACGGAGTGCCCTCTCGGATCAGTTGAGCCAGGACAAAACCGGCCAACATCTCAGCATTGCCCTGTACCAACCCACCAGCGATCGTCACCGGTCCACTGGCTCCGGTCAGGACTCCGGGAGTAAAAACGGTGGGCAGGCCCTTCTCGGCCATGTACATCAGCTTTTGGGTTGCCTCCAAGCCCAGGGTCAGCGGCGAGATGGGTTCGGAGTACAACACACAGAAGGGATCGCGCTGTAGCGCTTCGGGACTGCCAGCGACGACCTCGGCCATCTCGATAATGTCCTTCAGGTTATCCAAGCTCCAGGCGGTGAAGAGGATGGGCTTCACGGTGTTGCTGACCATGGCCTCAAAGTGATGGACATCGGAAATGGACTCGGACACGTCGGAGGCTATGCCAGAACTGGACACAAACGAATAATGAGGCAGCGCGTCCACCACCCGGCTGATGTTAGCCACGTCCTGTTTTGTCGCCAGCCGCCGCTCTCCGGTATAAGGATCCACGACGTTGGGGGTGTCGGTACCGGTGCCGAAGTAGGCCCGCTCGCCTTGCAGGGCCATGGCTGGCCGTCCCAGGCGGTCACAAAGTACCACCCGGGGCGGTGTGACGGCGATAGCCCACTCCGCCAGATGTGCCGGGAAACGGACCCGCCGGCCGTCCACCCAGCAGCCAGCCTTGGCAAAGATATCAATCGCTGCCGGTTCCTCTACCTGCACCCCGGTACGACGCATGACTTCCAGAGTCCCTCGGTGCAACTCGGCGATTTGGTCATCGCTCAACATACGGAATTGTGGAGTTACGTTCACCTTGAAATTGCTGTGAGTGTACATTTTCATCGCTCCTATATTGGAATTTGCATAGCGAAGCTAACTGACTCCACAGCGAGCGTCAGCCCGCTGTACGATGGCTCGCACCGCAGCCTGGACTTTTTCCGGGAGCGGTTCCGGTTCATGACTCTCTAGGATCTCCCTCGCCCTGGCTTTGGCCCGCTGGCCGTAGGTCAGACCACCATCCTCTAGCCAGGTGTCGTAGGTGGTACGGTTAATAAGGGTGGGGTACCAGTTCTCTCGGAAGTGACGCCGGGTGTGGACCTCGCCCAGGAAATGGCCGCCAGGGCCAACCTGGTCTATGACGTCCAGGGCCATCGTCTCCTCGGTAACTTCTACGCCGCCCATGATGCGACGTACTAGACTGATGACTTCGTCGCTCATCACCACCATTTCCATGGACGCAGTAAGGCCGGAGTTCATGTAACCCACGTCGTGGGACATGTTGCCGCCGATCAAGGCAGTGGTCAGGATCCACAACGCTCCTTCCAGGCTGGCCTGCTGGTCGAAAGCCTTGGCATCCGAGCAGCCGCCAAAGCTGAAGACAGGCAGTTGGTAATAGCGGGCCATGTCACATAACGCTCCCATGTTAACCAGGAACTCGGGCGCGGCGTAGACCACACCCATGTATAGCATGTCCATGATAGCCACACCACCGCCGTAGACAAAAGGCGTGCCCTCTCTGGCCAACTGAGCGATGACCAGCCCGCTGAGTAACTCTGCGTTGGCCACCAACAGGCCGCCAGCGCTGGTCACCGGCGCTACTGCTCCGAAGGCCATACCCGGTGTGTAGACCACCGGCAGTCCCTTCTTTGCCACGTACATCAGCTTCGTTGTGCCCTCGACGATGTGTTGTAGCGGTGAAACCGGCTCGGTATACAGGATAGCAAAGGGACTGCGGCGGAAGGCCTCGGCGCCGCCGGCCACCACCTCGCAAATCTCCACTATGTCTTTGAGGTTATCCACATTCCAGGCCGTGAAGCAGATAGGCTTGGAGGTATTGTTGAGCATAGCCCCGAAGTGGTGGATGTCGGAAGTGTCCTGGTCCAGGTCCTGGGCAATGGTCATGCACATGACGAAATCAATGTTGGGCAAGGCATCCGCCAGACGGGCGAAATTGGCCACATCCTGCAGCCGCCCCTGCCGGCGCTCGTCAGTGTAAGGATCTATCACATTAGGGCAATCGGACCCGGTACCAAAGTAGGTCTTGTAGCCTTCCATCTCCATGGCCGGCTGGCCGTTGCGGTCGCATAGTACGACGCGCGACGGGGCAGTACGGATAGCCCACTCCACCAGATGGGGTGGGAAACGCACGACCTCGCCATCAATCCAGCACCCAGCCTTCCTGAGCATCTCTCGAGCTTCAGCCACTAAGACCTTCACCCCAGTGCGACGTAACACCTCCAGCGTCCCATAGTGCATCTCCTCGACTTGATCAGCCGAAAAGACCTGGAAACACGGACTGACGTTCACCGTGTAATTGCTTCTTATCATGAATTCGTCTCCTTAACTTACTCGGTGCCAGCCTTCAAGAGTACCGCCAGGCCCTTGCTGGCGACAAACCCTGTTCGGATCCGTCAGCCGCCCAGATAGGCTCGCTGAACCTCCGGGTCGCTGAGCAACTCTTGACCAGTGCCCTGGTGCCGAATCTGCCCCAGCTCTAACACGTAGGCCCGATCGGCGATGGACAACGCGCGGCGGGCGTTCTGTTCCACCAGAAAAATGGTGGTCCCGCTCTCGTGGATGAGTTGAATCTGCTCAAAGACGGTTTCTACGATCTTGGGTGCCAGTCCCAAGGAGGGCTCGTCCAGCATCAGCAATTCGGGCTCAGTCATCAGTCCCCGGGCAATGGCCAGCATCTGACGCTCACCGCCCGAGAGTGTGCCGGCTTTTTGTTGATAGCGCTCCTTGAGCCGCGGGAAGTGCTTGAAGACCTTTTCGATGTTTTCCAGCACTTTGTCACCGGACAGGGTATAGCCACCCATCTCCAGGTTTTCGTAGACCGTCAGCGAGGGGAAGATGCTTCGTTCCTGAGGCACAAAGGCCAGGCCCATGGCGACCACGTGATGAGGACGCGCGCCAGTAATGTCCTGGCCCTTGAACCTCACTACTCCGCTGCGGATATCCGTTAACCCGAAGATGCTGCGTAGCACGGTGGACTTGCCAGCGCCATTGGCACCCACCATGGTCACGACCTCGCCTGCCCTGACCTCCATGCTCACCCTGTACAGGACTTGGCTTTTGCCGTAGCCTGCCACCAGATCACGAAACTCCAGGATGGCGTTATCCGCGCTGACGCTTTTGTCGCTCATCCTTCACACCCCCAGGTAGGCATCAATGACTTCGGGGGCATTAGAGACCTCGTCGGGCGTTCCCTCAGCGATCTTTTCGCCGTAATTCAACACTGCTATTCGATCGCAGAGATTCATGATGACCCGCATGTCGTGCTCCACCACCAAAAAAGTCTTGCCTTGTTCGTCCCGCAATTTGCGAATATAGTCCAGGATCTGATTGACCAGGCTAGGGTTGATGCCCGAAGCCGGCTCATCCAGCAAGATGAGGTCCGGATCGGTCATAAGGGCCCGAGTCATCTCCACCATTTTCTGCTCGGCAAATGACAGGTTCCCACAGTACTCATCGGCGAGGTCTTCCAGCCCCATCACAGCCAACAGTTCCATGGCTCGTTCGATGGCCTCCTGCTCCTGCCTCCGAACTCTTGGGACCCGCAGCATGCCCAGCAGCAGGTTTTCCCCTGCCTGGTGTTTGGGAGCCATAAGCAGGTTCTCCATGACCGTCATGCGGTGGAAGACGCGCACCAACTGGAAAGTACGGGCGATCCCACGCTGCGCGATCACGTAAGAAGGCAGGCTGGTGATTTCCTGATCCTTAAAGAAAACCCGCCCGGTCGTCGGTGGGAGAAAGCCGGTGATCAGGTTGAAGACAGTAGTCTTGCCAGAGCCGTTAGGCCCAATGAGCCCGAAAATCATTCCCTCGGGCATCTCGAAGGAACAGCGATTAACCGCCCGTAGGCCGCCAAAGTCTTTGGTGAGCTCTTCAATTCTCAGCATGGCCCTGATGCCTCCGGTAGGTGACCTTGCGCTCAGGGATAAAACCGCGTGGCATAAAGATAGTGGTGATGATCAGCAACACGCCAAACAAGAGTTGTTGTAAAGCGGCCGGGTTCAGCCATTCCGGCAGGCTGATGAATCGCAATCCTTCGCGCAACGAGACGAAAACGACCGTCGCCACAATGGCCCCCAGGTTGTTGCCCGGGCCCCCGAGCATGATGATCAAAAAGATGAAAAACGTTAGCCACATCACGAAACTGGATGGGTCAATAAACGTGATGTAGTGAGCGAACAGACTGCCCGCCAGGCCGGCCATGCCCGAGCCGATGATCAAAGCCCACATTTTGAAGCGATAGGTATTCTTACCCAGAGCCTGGACTGCGGTTTCGTCCTCGCGAATGCCCTTGAGCACCCGGCCGAAGGGAGAATGTAGCAAACGCTCGGCGATGATATAGACGAGCAGTAAGGAAATAACGCTTAAAAGTAAAAACTTTTCGGCTGTGTCAAACTTGAAGCCCAATAGCGAAGCATGGGGGATGCCTGGCAGCCCCATCGGCCCTCGCGTCAAAGAGATCCAGTTCTTAAAAACTGCGCGCGCGATCTCACCCAAGCCCATAGTCACCACAGCCAGGTAGTCTCCCACCAGTCGCAGCGTGGGAATGCCAATAACGAAGGCGATGAACCCGGCTAGAAACACGCCAGCCAGCATGGCAAAGAACCAGGGCACGCCAGCCTTGGCCAACAAGGCCGAGGTGTAGGCTCCGATGCCGTAGAAAGCGGCGTGACCGATATTGAAGAGCCCGGTGACGCCCATGATCAAGTTCAACGCGATGGAGAGAATGCCATAGATGGTAATGACCACCAGCAAGTGGACGACCAAAGACAGTTCTGAGGGCATGATCCTGCCTCCCCTGTTTACAATACCGTCGCCCGGGTTTCTTCTTTGCCAAAGATGCCAGCAGGCCGAAGGAAGAGCATCAGGGTCAGGATGCCATAGGCGATGGTGTCTTTCCACACCGGTGGGATGTACCACACTCCCAGGTTTTCGGCGATACCGATGAGATACCCGCCAACGATGGCTCCATACACATTGCCCAGGCCCCCTAGGACGACGGCGGCGAAAGCCTTCACAGTGATGATGAAACCCATGGTCGGCTGCAGATTCGCGTCCATCCCAATCAGCGCGCCAGAGGCGGCCGCCAGTGCCGAGCCAATGGCGAATACGGCTGAAATGATAAGGTTGGAGTTCATGCCCGATATCTCAGCCAGACTGATGTCATCAGCCACCGCCCGGATGGCTTTGCCCAACTTGGTATGGGCGAGGAGAAAGTAGAGGCATACCATGAAAAACAGACTGGAGACAATGATGATGCACTGAACCGGTGTGATGAACACCGGGCCGATCTGAAAACCACGTCGTGCTGGCAAGTTGAAGGTCTTGATGTCAGCCCCAAAAATAACCATGACCGCAGCATCCAAGACGAAGGAGGCCGCCACCGCGGTGGTCAAGGGGGCCAGCTTGGGGGCGCGACGCAGAGGCCGATAGGCCACCCGCTCGATGAACACCCCCAGGAGAGCGGTCAAGACCATGGACAGGAAAAAGGCGAGCACGAGATACAGGTGCAGCCCGCTTAGCGCCAGGGCTAACACGATGTAGGCCCCCACCATAGCCACTGAACCGTGGGCAAAGTTGATGAACTTCAGTGCACCGTAGACCATGTTGTAACCAACGGCCGCCAGAGCGTAAATGCCGCCCGCAATCAGGCCATTGACCAGAAGCTGAGCAAAGAGTTCCATGATTAAGGATCCTCCTTCGTGATCGGACCTGGGCAGACGAGACTAGCCAATTCAAAACTTCTCACACTCGTAGTGGCGACCTCAGCCGCTTGCACAGCAGCCAAAGTCGCCACTACAGGATCCTTTCAGCCAGCTACTATGTAGCTGCTTCAGAGCCTACTTTTCGTAGATCACCCATTCGCCGTTCTCGACGGTCATCCACTCGTAGACGCCCTGAGAGATGCCGTACTCGTCGAACTTTTTGGCCCCAGACGGCCCGACGTAGTCTTCCGCCACCTCGAACAACGCCTTCTGGATGCCGTCCGCCGCGTAGCCGCCCTTTTCGATGGCCTCGGCCACCAGCATCATGGTATCGTAGGCAAAGTCAGACCAGATGGTGGGCTCTTCTCCCCACTTCTCCACAAAAGCCTTGTGAAACGCCTTGTACTCGGGCGTCTGGGTCGAGCCCGCCCGCAACCCCATGACCCCTTCGGCTGCCTCGCCAGCCAGTTCCACCACCTCTTTGGCGACCATCGAGACATCGGTCACCCACTGGACGTCCATGCCCAGTTCCTTGGCTTGCTTGATGACGATGCTCCCCTCGGCTACATGGTCCACAATGAACACCACCTTGGGATTCTCAGCCTTCACCTTGAGGATCTCAGTACGGAAATCCTTGGCCCCCAGCTCAAAGGGCTGGGCGATAAGGACCTTCCCGCCAGCTTCCTCAAAGGCCTCAACAAAGGTGTCCTTGACTCCGATGCCATAGTCGTTGTTGATGTACATGACTGCGGCTTCTTTGACTCCCAGGTGCTCGGCCACCTTGGCCCACTCCGGACCCTGGGCCGTGTCCGAAGCCATCGCCGAGAAAAAGTACGGACCGCAGTCCTTCAGCGACGGCGCCGTCGAGATACTCGAAATCTGCACAACCTTCAGTTCCTGAGCCTTGGGACAGAGACTCAAACTCACCGTGCTGGAGCCTGAACCCATGATGACCGGCACCTTGTCCGTCTGGACCAGTTTCAAGAACGCCGTCTGGGCGTCCGCTGCGCTTAGCCGGTCGTCCTCGTAGATCACCTCAACCGGCACACCGTTGATCCCGCCAGCACCGTTGATGACGTCTAAGGCTACCTCGGTGCCCTTCTTCATGCTCTGCCCGTATGCCGCTGCGTCCCCTGTCAGGTGGTTGATCAACCCCACCTTATACACCTCCGGCTTCTCGGCTTCTGCTTCTTCAGCCGGAGGCGCTGGCGTAGCCGTCGGCGCCTCGGTCGGAGGCGGAGCCTCAGTTGGTGCGGGAGTTGGCCCGCAGGCGGCGAGCATCAGGCTGACAACAATGCCAGCCACAAATAGGATCTGAAAGACCTTCCGGTTCATCGTAACTCCTCCTTAGCTGATGTTTTTTACTCCCGAGAGAGTCCGAGAGCGGGATTCCGGGACGGAATCCAAGAGTCACTGATTTGGCTAGCAACCTCACCTCCTTTCCACCAGCGATGCGCTTGAAGTGATCGGCCGTCACACTCAAGCCAATCACAGTTCCAACGCTGTATTCTTCGGGGTTATTGGTACAAGTTTACCATAGGAGATGGCGGCTGTCAAGACCTATCTCTTCTCCGCCGTCTTATCAGTTTGATGCCGACAATGATGACTCATACAAAAGAATCCCGGCGCTAAGGTGCGTCGGGATTTGGATACGTCCTATGTCCTATCAGTTGCCTCGCCCCAGGCGGCATTGTTGATGCGCTTTGCTTCCTCTCCTCCAACTGCTCCATGAAAGCCTCAATGTTAGTCCTGGTCTGTTCCTCCGAGTAGCAGCGTAAATCATTCAAGTCGCCGTTGATGACCAGGCACGGGATGCCAAGCCTTTCCTCCAGCCGCTGGGGCATGCCATATCTGCTGTTGGTGTTGTTGGGACAGGTCTTGGAATCGTGGAAGATGACCCCATCCACCTTGAACTCGTCCACCATCTCTTCGATATACTTCTCCTTGGTGCTCTCGGCTCGGTTGATAAAGATCTCGGTGTAGGCCTGGGCCATGCTCTCGAAGGGCCTGTTCTCGTCAAAGGCGCTGAAGATCCAACTGTTGCAGTAGGTGGATGCCACGACACAAGCCTGCGACTCGGAGAACTGCTCGGAGAGAGCCCGCAGCTTGCCCCAGATGGGCATCCCCTCCCAGTAAAGCCGGAAACGCTCACCCTCCACCGCAGCGACCCCGTTTTCCACGCGCTCCTCCAGTTCGGCTTTGAGGATCTGGTAATAGTCGTTGGCCTCCTGGGTTCCCCGCAGGCAGACCGCCGGGCCCATGTGAATAGTGCCGTCAAAGAAAGTCCAGGGGGAAGGCACATGTTTGGCCAGCCCGAGGACTTTCCCCCAAAGTTCGCTGCACTCCCGGGACAGGCGAACGCTCTCCCGGAACTTGACGATGTCGAACTTTTTTCCAGATACTTCCTCCAGGGTGGGGATCATGGCTTTCAACTGGGCCACCACGTCCGCGAGGTCCGCCTCACTCACTTCCACCAGGGAGCGGGGTGGGGTGATGCCTACCACCGGCACGCCAAACTCCCGCCCGTAGAATTCAAACCACTCCTGCACATCCCGGCATTGGTTAGTGTTGTAAGCCAACACGTCAGGCCTGGGGACGCTTTCGATGCCCGGGTAGGCTTTGGACAGCGGCGTCTCCCCCTTCAAGTAGGCCCCCACGTCACTGGTCAGGTAGGAACAGATGTCAGGCGAATAGCCGATGGCGTTGGCCACCGGGATGTAATCCATAGCCAGTCTGGTAGCTCCCAGCATACTGCCGTGGTTCTCAGGGTAGTGCACCTCAAAGTCAAAGGCCCTGAGCAACTCGGCCGGCCCCACGCTGGTACACCAGGCTATTTTGCCCTCTTCCTTCCCTGTGGAAACCCTGTCCATCCGGTAGAAGTAATCGGCCATCACCTGCTTGAGATGATCAGCCGCCTTGATTTTCTTACGCCTGAGTTTTTGCTCCGACATGGTCCTCCCTTCCATCAGAAAGGTGCGACGCACTTACCAAGTGCGTCGCACCTGTAAAGCTAGAGCGCCGCAGCCAGGACCTCGGTGATGTCCATCACTTGTATCCTCTGTCTCCTCTCCTTTCCCACCTTGGCTGCGCCCAGCCTCAAGTTGCTCTTACAGGAGGGGCAGGCCGAGATGATGACTTCGGCTCCCAGGTCCATGGCCTGAGCCACGCGGTTTTCGGCCAGCTTCAAGCTCAGGTCGTTGTCGTAGGCCTTCATGCCCCCCCCTCCGCCACAGCACTTGGCCAACAGGCGATTCTGCGGAAACTCAATGAGTTCCAGCTCGGGGATGCTTTTGAGGACGTTGCGCGGCGGTTCGTAGATACCCAGGTGCCGCCCGATGTCGCACGGATCGTGATAGATCACCTTCTTGGCGAATCCACCCGTAAACTGGACCTTACCCTCAGAGATCAACTGCTCCATGAACTGCACGGCGTGGAGCACCGGCACGTCAAAGCTTGTCCTGAGCCCAGCGGTGTCCTGAGCTTGTCGAAGGGTCGAAGGGTCCGAGTGCTTGGGGTAGAGCTCAGCGAAGGTCTTGTAGCATCCAGCACAGGTGGTGACGATTTGTTTGACACCCATCTCAGAGAACATGGCGCTGTTCTTCTCCAGGCAACCCTCGAAGGCGTCATCAGAGCCGACCAGGTAAGCCACGTAGCCGCAGCAGTGCTCTTTGTCCCCCAGGACGGCATAGTTGACTCCGGCCTTATCCATCAACCCCATCATGCTGGGCACGATGTACAAATCCTGGAGGGAGCCTACACAGCCCAGGTAGAGCAAAACGTCCGCCTTCTCCGGGGAGATGGTCTTCTCCTCGAAACCGGCCGGGTAGACTTCCGTTCGACTTGCCGGCGGCTCGCCCAAGGGATTGCCCTGCGCTTTCAGGCTCTCCAGTATGGGAGCGAAAACGTCCGGCAGGTAGCCTTCTTCGACCAACCTTCGGCGCGCACCCTCAACAATGTCGGAGACGATGACACCAGCCGGGCAGACGGCCTTGCAATTCAGGCAAGTGGTGCACTGGTAGAAGCTGGCCGCCAGTTCCTCAGAAGGCTCGATGGCCCCGGTCATCAGATTGTGGGCCAGGATGATGTGCCCTCGGGCGTTACGTGATTCCAGAGCGGTCTCGGCAAAGATAGGGCAACCCAGGCGACAGAAGCCGCACTGGATGCAGGCCATCACCTCGTTGTCAATGGGCGTGCCGTAGCTTTTGACCTCATCCGGCCTTTCAAGGAAGTCAGTGAAAGCGAAGTAGTCGTAGATGTCTTTGACCGTGTCGTCCAGGCCCATCTTGCCAGGATTGAGGATGTTGTTGGGGTCCAGGGCCTTCTTGACAGCACGCATGACTTCTATGCCCACTTCTCCCATTTCCCGGCCGATAAAGGGCGACTTGGCCATGCCGGTGCCGTGCTCGGCAGTGAGCGTACCCCCGAGTTCGATGGTGAGGTCTATGAGATTGCTGGTGATCTTCCGGGCTTTATCCCAATGCTCTTTCTTTCGCGGGTCCATGATGAGCACCGGATGGATGTTTCCATCGCCTACGTGGCCGAAAGTGGCGATGGGCAAATCGTACTCTTCCCCGATTTCCTGGACCGCTTTGATGATAGCCGGTATCTTGGTGATGGGCACGCCGCTGTCTTCGACGATGGGAATAAGCCGTTCGCCCCTGATCCGCTTTGAAAGAGCAGGCGTCAGTCCTCCACGGGCCTCCCAGATCTTGAGCATCTCCTGCTGGTCATCGGTCCATACCATGCTGATACTATGGTGTTTCTCCGCTATGGCGCTGATCTGCTTCATGTGATCTTCAACTGCGGCCCTGTGACCATCTATCTGAAGGAACAGAATGCAACCGACCTCTTCGGGGATCTCCAGGCCCATGACTTCCTTGACCACATCCAGAGAAACCGAGTCCAGAACCTCACACTTCGAGAGAAGGATACCGCTGGTCAGGATTTCAGTCACTGCGTTGCCTGCATCCTCCAGTTTCCTGAATCTGATCTGGCCGAAAGCCGCGTACTCGGGTGTGGGCAGAATCTTTACCGTCACCTCAGTGACCACCCCCAGCGTGCCCTCTGACCCAATGAAGAGATGAGTCAAGTCAAAGCCCGAGGAACTCTTGGGGCTTACCGTTCCAGTCTTCAGCACCCGACCATCGGCCAGCACCACCTCCAGACCCAGGATCCAGTCTTTGGTGCCACCATACTTGACAGCACGCTCACCGCTGGCGTTGGTATTCACCGTGCCCCCTATGGAAGCCAGAGGCGCGCTGCTGGGATCGGGAGGGTAGAAATGGGTGGGGGCCAGGGCAGCGTTCAAGTTGTTCAGGATCACCCCGGGCTCCATCACCGCGTACCCATCTTCCCGATTGATCTCCTTGATGCGGTTCATCCTGGACACATCCAAGACGATGCCCCCTGTAGGAGCCAGTACAGCCCCCGTCACGCTGCTTCCCGATCCCCTGGGGATGACCGGTATCTTCTGCTCATTGGCCAAGGCCATGATCTTTGATACCTGTTCCGTCGTGTTTGTAAATACGATGACGTCGGGGACGCCCACGTGAACTGACATATCCCGCGAATAGGCCTGGCGCTCGACCAGGTCGTCCCTGACGTTCTCCGCACCGACTATCTCCTTAAGCTCTTGGATGTAATCCACTTATGCACCTCTCTTTCTAGCTAGTTCTTGTTGGAAAACATCGCTTCCTGGGGCATTGGCTCCCACAAGAGAACCACCGAGGGTATAATCAGTAGATGGGAAAACTCGCTGGAGTGCGGACGCCAGTCCGCCTAACTCTCGGAGGTTCCCATGCTTACGACTGTTATACTGAGCGCACTTCAGATTTGTGAATTTGCTGTGGACACCGGAGCAGTCCAGGTAGGAAAGAGAATTTCAAAGTTATCCGTCAACAGGGTGGCGAGTTCTTGGGCATACTGATCCAAG
>Ga0315309_1000168_pt1 | contig 39222 bp, 46 predicted proteins | sample TDP4_MG_FD_203080 | JGI IMG/M metagenome (GOLD analysis project Ga0315309, IMG submission 203080) | Freshwater sediment microbial communities from Lake Towuti, South Sulawesi, Indonesia - TDP4 | ecosystem: Environmental > Aquatic > Freshwater > Lake > Sediment | place: Indonesia: South Sulawesi...
TGCTATGGACTTCCCGATGAAGAGGGAACTGAAAGACCACCAGCCACTTGACACCCGTGGAGATAGCTAAATGTTGCTATGGACTTCCCGATGAAGAGGGAACTGAAAGACGCGATCCTTGACTGCGGTTGAAATTGTCGCAGGGAGTTGCTATGGACTTCCCGATGAAGAGGGAACTGAAAGTGATAACCACCCTCAAGGAGCCTTAATTTGGCCTGTGGTTGCTATGGACTTCCCGATGAAGAGGGAACTGAAAGCGAAGGATGGCTATATCAAGCCGGATCCATACGCATGTTGCTATGGACTTCCCGATGAAGAGGGAACTGAAAGTCTCATTGATCAGTCGCTTGCGCTCCAGGAGGGACGGTTGCTATGGACTTCCCGATGAAGAGGGAACTGAAAGATCTATAGAGCGCCTGGCAACAACCCTGGAGGGCCAGGGTTGCTATGGACTTCCCGATGAAGAGGGAACTGAAAGGAGCATAGTATTTTCTGATGAGAACTTTCGCATCGCCGTTGCTATGGACTTCCCGATGAAGAGGGAACTGAAAGGGCTGTGAGCCATGGCCTCTTGGGCTTGCATTTCTCGTTGCTATGGACTTCCCGATGAAGAGGGAACTGAAAGATATGCAGAACAGGGAGATGGCGATGGCACAATCTATGTTGCTATGGACTTCCCGATGAAGAGGGAACTGAAAGGGGTTATCCATCCTTGCGGAGTAAGTTTCATGTGAGGTTGCTATGGACTTCCCGATGAAGAGGGAACTGAAAGTATAAACAATCTTGATATTCGAAACGCCTTTTCTGGTTGCTATGGACTTCCCGATGAAGAGGGAACTGAAAGGAAGTCTGGACAACCGTGCCCAGACCTGGGCATATTGTTGCTATGGACTTCCCGATGAAGAGGGAACTGAAAGGATTTTGCAAATCTGCCTGGCTGTGCAAGGAGTGTTGTTGCTATGGACTTCCCGATGAAGAGGGAACTGAAAGGAGACCGCCCGCGGCTACTCCGCAAATGTCATTCTGTTGCTATGGACTTCCCGATGAAGAGGGAACTGAAAGGGGGCCGGTGGATGCATCAGCTTCCTGGAGAGAAGCAGTTGCTATGGACTTCCCGATGAAGAGGGAACTGAAAGATGCATTTTTATGACTAATGGCTGCCTCCGTTGCTATCGGTTGCTATGGACTTCCCGATGAAGAGGGAACTGAAAGCTGATAAGGAAGCAGCTCGAGGACAGGCTTTTTACGCGGTTGCTATGGACTTCCCGATGAAGAGGGAACTGAAAGATATTTAAGGCCGCCCTCGAGGACAGACACAAGAAAGTTGCTATGGACTTCCCGATGAAGAGGGAACTGAAAGGGCATAATCACTGCGACATGGCCATGAGGCACGGGTTGCTATGGACTTCCCGATGAAGAGGGAACTGAAAGCTCCCTTGCCCGCGTGATCCCGATGCGCACCGATACCAGTTGCTATGGACTTCCCGATGAAGAGGGAACTGAAAGGAGGGAGGATTTGAAAGGGCCTCGATCCAGTATGACAAGTTGCTATGGACTTCCCGATGAAGAGGGAACTGAAAGCAATAGGCCAATGCGCTGTATCCAGATCGTTTCACGGGTTGCTATGGACTTCCCGATGAAGAGGGAACTGAAAGAAATCTGAAGGCGTGTATCTGATGTCAACCCGCTGAGTTGCTATGGACTTCCCGATGAAGAGGGAACTGAAAGTGATTGCAGACACATACGGTTCCGCAGTCCAGGTTGGTGTTGCTATGGACTTCCCGATGAAGAGGGAACTGAAAGATAGGGGAAAGTAGCAGAAGTCAGTCCAAAAAAAGGGGTTGCTATGGACTTCCCGATGAAGAGGGAACTGAAAGTATCAGCACCGCCAGTTGATACTTTTGAGACAGTCGGTTGCTATGGACTTCCCGATGAAGAGGGAACTGAAAGGTTGGTCTGACGCTCTTGAAGGCGGGCAACTAAGTGGTTGCTATGGACTTCCCGATGAAGAGGGAACTGAAAGAAATTACCAAAGACGGATGAAAAGTCTGTTACTAAAGTTGCTATGGACTTCCCGATGAAGAGGGAACTGAAAGGACGTCCCACCTGCCTTCCTTCTTGAGCTTGGCGAGGGTTGCTATGGACTTCCCGATGAAGAGGGAACTGAAAGAGGACAAGGCAATTACTGTAAGACAATATCTTAAAGTTGCTATGGACTTCCCGATGAAGAGGGAACTGAAAGTGGAAGACGCTTGAGCTTAATTTTGGTAGTCCATCAAGTTGCTATGGACTTCCCGATGAAGAGGGAACTGAAAGTGAAGTTCCCCCTCTGCATGGTAACGTTCATCCTCCGTTGCTATGGACTTCCCGATGAAGAGGGAACTGAAAGCGGAATTCGTCCACCCGAGGGGCATCGGGCAGCACGGTTGCTATGGACTTCCCGATGAAGAGGGAACTGAAAGTTTATCACTCCAGATGCTCTCTGTGCAAACTTTGTCGTTGCTATGGACTTCCCGATGAAGAGGGAACTGAAAGGACAGAAAACGCCTCGCCGCATCCCAGAACGTCATGGTTGCTATGGACTTCCCGATGAAGAGGGAACTGAAAGCGGCAAGTTGTCTATAACCTCATACCTCCTCAATATGTTGCTATGGACTTCCCGATGAAGAGGGAACTGAAAGTTATCGCTCTCACGTCCCCGTGGATAGTTGCCAGCGCTACGTTGCTATGGACTTCCCGATGAAGAGGGAACTGAAAGACCCATCTTGTAGAATAACGACCACACGAACTTCGAGTTGCTATGGACTTCCCGATGAAGAGGGAACTGAAAGGCAACGGCAAGGGAAAGGCTGTGAGCCAATAAGAATTGTTGCTATGGACTTCCCGATGAAGAGGGAACTGAAAGCTCACAGTCTTTTTTCCATTGGATGGCTTCTTTCAAGGTTGCTATGGACTTCCCGATGAAGAGGGAACTGAAAGTTTCCTATCTGCACAGTTTTCCTTCTGGTCCCCAATGGTTGCTATGGACTTCCCGATGAAGAGGGAACTGAAAGATGGTTCACAGGGTTTGAAAACCGGTATCTCAGAGGAGTTGCTATGGACTTCCCGATGAAGAGGGAACTGAAAGTTTAGTATGATGATCGTCGAAACTGGATACCCCTTAGTTGCTATGGACTTCCCGATGAAGAGGGAACTGAAAGATGTTTCACCACATTCTGGACGAGGTCGTTGTCGAGGTTGCTATGGACTTCCCGATGAAGAGGGAACTGAAAGCCAGGAATCTGATGCAGCCGCAGGGCCCTGGTCAAATGTTGCTATGGACTTCCCGATGAAGAGGGAACTGAAAGGCACTGAAATGGGAAGCGCGGTCTCATCCGGATATTGTTGCTATGGACTTCCCGATGAAGAGGGAACTGAAAGATAAGGGGTCGCCTGGCCAATATCGGCCAGATTATATCACACCAATATATATCCACCCATCAGGCAATCTGACGACCTTGACAGGATAAAATATGGTAAGATGAAAAAGAATTCTAAAGTATAATAATGATATGGACTTCAGGATCGTCGCCGAAAAACTTTTAAAAGCCTTTGGAAAAGAAGGCATAAGATATGCCTTAATGGGAGGGTTTGCCATGGTTTTATGGGAGAAAAAAATATCATGAAATTCACTGAAGAAGAACGAGAGGAATTAAGAAAACTGTCCCGATCATCCTCGCTTCAAGAGGACATGAGGAGACTTGCTACCAGCCGACACAACCCGTTCATTGTAAACGGCCAGGTGGATTTTGAGCGACTGATCGCCTTTTTAACAGAGTATAATGAATTCATCAATCATACTCCCAGGCCCTTCCGTCCTATCATTGAGAGAGAGATAAAGTTATAAGCTCTTATTATTTGGAGGTAGCAGTAGCTGCGCCAGCAGCCATCCCGAATAGACCCTTTATGTCCTCATCCTCAAATCTGAGGCCTGCGCCGAAGAAATAGAGGGGGTCCTCATACCTGTTGATGAAATCGTTGGCTCCTCCTGTGAGGAAGACATACTTCCATGGTGTCCACATAAGGGTGCCTTTGAGATAAGGGTTATTGTCCCTGCCGAAGTCCAATGCTTCAAAGCTCAATATGAGCTGATCCCTCCAGGGTTCAATGTCAAGTCCTACGCCCCCTGTTGACTCGATGATTCCACCCCTGAGTGTAAGGAACCAGAGCCTCTTGGCGATCTCAAGATTAAAGCTGACCTTGTTCTCATATGTCGTCACTTCCCGCACGTCCGGTGGCGAGGGGGGGGTGGTCTCCGTCCTTTCATAGCTCCTCAGCCCCATTGGGTCGCTCGTAATTCCTATGAGGTAGTATTTGTCCGGCTTTGGTTCCAGACGCAGGTTGAGATAGCTCTTGAGATTCTCCGGAAGATACTGATATTCACTTCTGTAATCAACGAAAACCCTGAACCTGCTTGAGCTGGCAATGAATGTGTTCACTCCATCAATGGCCTGGTTCAGTTTCTCAACGGTGGTCTCGTCGTTTATGAGCTTCCCGATGGTCCCCTTGCCCTCGTCAATCTTCCTCGTTATGCTTTCAAGGTTGTCCAGGGATTCCTGAAACTTTGCTGATGCCTCCCTGAACTGGCCAATGCTTTCCTCAATATTAGCCTTGTTCCCATTCAGCATTCCATCAAGGCTTTCTGTAATGGCTCTGGCATTCTGAATCAGGATTGGCCCCTCAGCGGCCAGGGTTCTGGTGAATCTCTCCAAGTTGCTCACCATCCTGTTCACAATCTCCGTGTTGGTATCAACGGTTTGGTTCAGCTTCTCAGACATGCTCTTTATGTCCTTGGAGATCATGCTCCATTGGGTGATGAGCTCTTCAAAATCCGGAGGGGAGTCTGTCCTGATGATCTCACCGCCCTCATTGATGGGCTCGGCCTCAGGGGAACCAGGCTGGAGATCTATAAACTTCTCTCCCAGGAGCCCGCGCGTCCTGATGATGGCCTTTGAATCCTGTCCCAGCTTGACATTTTTCTGAATTTTCATTGTCACAAAGGCCCTGCCTTTTTCCAGGGCTATTACCTCAACTTCCCCGACTTTGATCCCCGCAATAAAGACGGATGTCTTATCATTGACACCTTGTGCAGAGTTGAAACCTGCCTGCACACGATACCCTGCAACCCTCCTGGCACCGAACCCACCAACCTTCAGTGTTATCCAGAAGAGAATTACAACAAGGATAAGAACAAATGCTCCAACTGTTGCCTCAAGGCTCAGTTTTTTCCTCTCCATATCGCCTCCTATGACCGCAGAAGAAGGACCTTCATACCTTTATAGGGCCTTCGGCCTTTCTGGCCAGAAATTGCCTGACAACAGGGCTTTTTGACCTTTTGAATTCCTCAGGTGTCCCCTCTTCCACAATCTTCCCATTGTAAAGCATGGCCACCTTGTGTCCAATCTTAAATGTGCTCGCCATATCATGGCTTATGGCCACAGCAGTGAATTCCAGGTATTCCTGTGTCTCCCGGATCATGGTATCCACAGCATCACTCATGACAGGATCGAGACCGGTCGTCGGCTCATCAAAAATGATTATATCCGGGTCCAGGGCAATGGCACGGGCAAGGCCTGCCCTCTTTTTCATCCCTCCTGACAGCTCAGCAGGATATTTGCTGCCTGCCCCGCCAAGTCCCACAAGCTTGAGCTTCTCCTCTACCCTGGCCATGATCTCCTTTTCTGATAAACGTGTGTGCTCCCGCAAAGGAAAGGACACATTCTCTGCCAGGCTCATGGAGTCAAAAAGGGCTCCGCTCTGGAAGAGAAACCCAAAGCGATTGAGGAGCTTGGCCTTCCTCTCCTCGTCATATGTCCCGATATCCTCCCCTTCAATCAGGATCTGCCCCTTATCAGGCTTCAGCAAACCAATGATATGCTTGATGAGGACACTCTTTCCGCACCCGCTTGGGCCTACAATTACTGTGGTCTTTCCCTTCTCCATTGCAAGGTTCACTCCGTCCAGCACCTTTTGTGTCCCGAAAGATTTATATAGGTTTCTGATCTCAATCATGTTCCGCCCCTGTCATCGTCCAAACATCAAGGCTGTCAGAAAATAATCGCTCACAAGTATGGTGACAGAGCTGATTACGACAGAGTGTGTGGCGGCCTTTCCAACCCCTTCAGCGCCTCCCTCGGCATAGAATCCCTTGTAACATCCCACCACGGCAATGGTAAGGCCGAAGAACGCCGCCTTGACCAATCCGGTATATACATCCTTCAGTTCAAGGGCATAAACGGTATCCTGAATAAAGCGATAGGAATTAAGATCGAGAAGATACACCCCTACGAAGTAGCTCCCCCAGAAGCCGACAAACTGGAATAGAACCGCCAGAAGTGGAACCATAATGACTGCCGAGACAACCCTGGGAAAAACAAGATACTGAACGGGGCTTATTGCCATTGAGTATAATGCATCAATCTGCTCAGTAACCTTCATTGTTCCCAGCTCCGCTGCAATGGCAGATCCGGCCCTTCCTGTCACCATAAGGCCGGTCAGCACCGGAGCCAGCTCGCGGGACAGGGCCAGGGCCACAGAGGGACCCACAAGGTTCTCAGCGGCAAAAAGCCTGAAGGCATAAGAGGTCTGAAGGGCAAATACCATTCCTGTAAATATCCCTGTTAGGAATACAATGAACCCTGACTGAACCCCGATGAATTCCATCTGTTTGAGAATGACTGTAAACCTGAATGGCGGCCTCACCATCCATACCAGGGTTTCAATAAAAAGATAAACAATCCCACCCAACTCTTCGGCGAAGAGCTCAAAGCGCCTGAAAACTCTCTCAAGAATATCAACCATTACTTTCTGTAGTCCCTCGGGATTCTTTTCCCTATGCCGGTGAAGATCTCGTAAGGGACAGTCTCAGCCCAATCAGCCAGGTCATCAGAGGTGATCTCCTCTTTCCCCTGTCTTCCCATGAGGACTGCTTCGTCCCCTTGCCTCACGCCTGGAATCCCTGTCACATCCACCATGGTCAGGTCCATACATACCCTCCCAACAATAGGAACCCTGTGTCCCCTAACAAGCACCATCCCTTTGTTAGACAGTTCTCTCGGATACCCGTCACCATACCCAATAGGAAGGGTTGCAATCAGGCTTTTCCTCCTCGTGATATATGTCCTCCCGTAACTCACGGGAAATCCGGCAGGAACCTCCTTGATGAAGAGGATCCGGGTCTTCAGGCTCATAACAGGTTTAAGCCTCTCTACTATTGTATCCCTGAACTTAGGCGAAGGGAAGCCGCCGTATAGGATGATACCCGGACGGACAAGTGTGTAGAGTGATTCAGGAATAGAGGCGAGCCCGGCGCTGTTGGCAATATGGCGCAAGGGAAGGGAGAATCCCAGGGCCGATGCTGTGCGGAGCGTCTCTTCAAAGCGATGGATCTGGTAGCGCGAAAAACTCTTATCAGGTTTGTATGACTCGGAAAAATGTGAGCCAATTCCATCCACCTTTAGGGCCTTGAGCGCCTTGAGCTCAATGAGGAATCCCTTCACCTGGCCTGGGAGCAGGCCTATCCTGCCCATTCCTGTGTCAATCTTGATGTGGACTGAAATCTGTCTACCCTGCTTCCTCGCCTCCCTATTGAGGCTCCTGGCAATCTTTATGTCAAAAAGAAAGGGAGTAAGCTTGGCCATGACGATGTCCTTTTCCTGGCCGGGGAATATCCCACCCATGACGAGAATTGTCCCCTTGATCCCGGCCTTTCTCAGCTCAATGCCCTCCTCCATCAGGGCAACGCCGAGGTATTCTATCCCGTTGACCTGAAGCCTTTTTGATACTGGAACTGCGCCGTGGCCGTAGGCGTCGGCCTTGACCACGCCGAGGACCGCTCTTCCGCCTGCAAGGGATTTCACCAACCTTGCATTAGAATCCAGGGCCATGAGGTCAATCTCGGCAACAGTGGGACGGTGCACCATACTCATATCTTCACAGCCATTCTATTCGGATTAATGATTTCACCTTCTTAAAGTCTGGATCGCCGGTGATAATAGAGGCACGCTTATCTATGGCAAGGGCCACAGCAAAACAGTCGGCATAGGAGATAGGATGCTCTGCCTTAATCCTGGCAGCATTCCATACCATTTCTTCATCGGGATGGACTATCTCCATGGGAAGCTGCCTCAAGCTGGCCATAACCTTTTCAGCGGTATCCTGATCAAACCCTCGCAGTGTTTTATAATAGACTTCCCCCAGATTGATTGTGCTCATAAAGGTTTGGACCCTTTTCTGGACACAGAGACGGAGGATGTCCTCTATTGTGGAAGCTTCTTTTTCGTCCTGGATATAGACCAGTATGGCATAAGCGTCCAGGACAAATCTTTTAACGGGCTCTATCATCTTTCCTCCGCTCTTCCACCAATTCTTTGGCAAGAGACCCATGGTAGCCTCTGAGAATTCCTCTGAGGGAGGTGATGGGATCTTCAGGAAGAGGGATGATCTCTGCCTTGTCTCCTACAGCTTTGATAGAAACCTTTTGCCCGGGTTTGATTCCCAGCTTCTTTCTAACATCCCTGGGGATGACCACCTGTCCCTTGGTTGAGGTTTTAACAATAGACATATGTTTTACCTTTCCAACTAAAGTATAACTTTTTATAGATCGTTTGTCAATAATACAATCCCCCAACCCCCCTTGCGTAAAGGGGGAAATAAGGGGGAATTTTTAGTCGCCGTAGGAGTAATAGCGGAGGGTCAGGTTCGTGGTGTCTAAATAAGTGATCCGCGGCTCCTCGGTGGAGCTAAGGACTAGGGAGGGATTGATCCCCACATTCCCAATGGTGGAAAGCCTGGAGATGCTCCAGATTGAACCGGACCCGGACGCATACTTCAAGTCACCGCTTGTAGCATCGTAGTATGCAATCCTGGGTTCTCCTGAGGCCGTCAGGGCCAGGGATGTGCCGACCCCCACATTCCCTATTGTATCAACTGTAGAGATGCTCCAGGTCGGTGAGGTCGTAGAGCATCCTTCTGTGCATTCTGCATACCTGAGGCTCCCGTTGGCCACATCAAGATAGCTCACGCGCGTATCACCTGCGGGATTCAGCGCCAGAGATGTATATTGTCCCACAATGCCAGCGCTTTCCACGCTGGATATTGTCCATGTTGCACCAGCGCCTGTGCATCCCCCTGAACACAGGGCATATTTGAGGTCTCCGTTCACCGCATCATAGTAGGTGATCCTGGGAATGCCGCCGGCAGCCAGTAGCATGGAGGAATACTGGCCGACATTGTCAATCACATCAACAACATTTACAGCCCATGTTGGAGATGTTGTCCCGCACCCGGCAGTGCAAAGCGCATAGCGAAGCTGACCCGGAGGGACATGGTATGCAATACTTGGATTCCCTGAGCCATCGAGGGCAAGGGAGGTGTAGAGGCCCACTGTATTAGACCCATCCACTGTATGAAATCGAACCCTATCCTGAGGCGGTGGTAGATATTCGGCCAGCTTCAAGGCGCCGTTGGTTGCATCGTAATAGCTGACCATCCATTGCCCGGATGCGGACATGTTCAAGGATGTGGAGCGCCCCACATCCCCATTGGTATCGAGTAGAAAATCTCCATAGCCAAATGCGATGATCCTTAGATCCTGGTTGTCCACATCGTAATAACTGATGACAGGCGTTCCGGATAACATGGCCAGGGAGGAAGATTGCCCTTCGTTCCCACCGGTGGTATCCAGGGGAATGGAAATCCAGTTTCCAACTCCTGCATTGCATCCCGCAGTGCAAATGGCGAGCTTGAGGTTCTGATTTGTCACATCGTAATAACTGACGGCTGGAAGCCCTTCCAGGGGACCGCCATTGAACTCAGCGATCGATGTATATTGTCCAACATTTACAACACCGAACCCATCCGCTACGCCGGAGACCCAGGTTCCTCCCATGGTATTGCATCCTGCCGTGCATACAGCATATTTGAGGATACGGTTACCTTGATCGTAATAGCTGATCCTGGGCCTTCCCGTGGTTGAGGAGATGCTCAGGGAAGTCCACTGTCCAACACCGCCACCTACATCAACGGTGACAATGGTCCATGTGGGTGCGGCGGTGCTGCAGTTCGCTGTGCATGCGGCAAATTTGAGGGCATTTCCACTGTAATAACTGATATTGGGATATGTCGTTGAGGATATACCTATGGACGCAAATTGTCCCACATTCCCTGCTGAGTCCACTGTGGAGACGAGCCATGCCGGAGATGCGCTCTCACACCCGCTTGTGCATACTGCATATTTCAGATCGCCATTGGATGCATCGTAATAAGCAATCATAGGCCTCCCACTTCCGTCAAGGGCCATAGAGACAAACTGGCCCACATCCCCGGTTGAGTCCACTGTAGAGACTGTATATGAATTGGCCCCATTGAACACGGCATACATGAGGTCCTGAGCCGTGGCATCGTAATACGCAACCTTTACGATGCCATTCCCATCCAGTTTTACCGAGCTGAATCGCCCTGCATCCCTTTGGACATCTGCAAAGCTAAGAAGCCACTGGCTTCCGTCCCATGAGGCATATTTCAGGCTCCCAGTTGTGGCATCCCGATAGCTGATCCGTGGGAGGCTTCCGGTTGGGCTCAAAGCAAGGGAGGCATACTCACCAACATTGCCGATGATGTCTACGGACTGTGTGGACCAGGTATTCCCTGAGAGAACTGCATACCTAAGGTCTCCTTCTAAGAAATCGTAGTAGGCCACCAGGGGATTCCCTGCAGGGTCGAGCTTCAACGATGAATAGAGCCCTGCTCCCGGCCCTTCCACTGTTGAAGGGAGGACATTGAAGTCTGCCTGTGCGAAGGAGCTTATCTTGCCTGTAGAATCTGCAACCTGGAGGAGGAGCTCGTATAGCCCTGGGACATCCGGTGTAAAGGACGGGTTGGATACCGAATTATTGTTCAGTATTGCAGAACTCCCAGGTGGAAGCAGGGAGAAGGCCCACTGATATGAAAGGGTCTGACTGAGGCTGCATGGGTTGAAATTATCCGCGTCATAGGAGGATGATCCATCGAGCTGGATAAGGATTCCATCGGTCTGGGTGAAGCTAATCACGCTTGAGGCAGGGACAACCATGGGGAGGAGCAGTCCCACGATAGACACTGGAGCGTTGTTTCCGCAGGCATCAACCGTAATTACGACATCGTCAGGGTCGCTGGAGGCGATCCCATCGTTGACAACGAGCACCACTGTATAATCCCCTTCTTTGTCTGCAAAAAAGACAGGGCTGACGGATTCTGAATCATTTAGAAGGGCTCCACTTCCCAACGGCCTCGACCTGAAGCTCCACTCATAGGCCAACTGTCGGCCTGGCGCCGATGGCGTGCTTGCGCTCCCATCGAGCTGAACCCATGTCTTGACGCTAACCGCCTGGTCTGGCCCTGCATTCGCAACAGGCTTGCCAGGCTTGTTTACCTCCTTAGCGCATGCCAGGCCAAGAATAGCAAAGCCGAGAAATCCACAAAGGACTAACTTGCCGTATGACCTTGAATGTTTTTTATTCATCGCTACCTCCTCATCTCCCCTCGACCCACCTTTGGTGGGTGCCCGGCTTCGCGGCAAGGGGCCCCAGCCTCTCTCCACCTCAGGCGGAAGAGGGAATTTTTCGAACCTTAGAAACCAAAGAACATGCCTACGGAGGCAATATTGCCTCCCTCGTCTGTGGAGTCTGTTTCCCCTGCGATCAGAAGATTGCTGTTCTTGCCTGTCAGGCTCAGATACCGATCCCTGAGATAGAGCCCCCATCCTGATCCCAGAATGAACCTGCATCCCCCCTCTATTTCCCATCCCTCTTGAACATTCCTCTGCACAACCTGAGATCCGCCGGACAGTGTAGCGGTTCTGGAGATAAATCCCAATGCAAACCCTGCGCCGACAAATGGCTCTATCCATGGATGCTTCCATTCTCTCTTCAATTCAAGCACCCAGGCCCGGAGCCCGATGGATACAGGAAGCACATTCAAAGAGATGCTGCTTCCATCCACAAAGCTCATCTCACCTGTATAGTAGGAAAGACCCTGGACAAGGCTGAGATAGTTAAGGAGGCGGACATCTATCTCTGCGCCGCCCGCAGCGCCCATGAGCCTCTCGCTCTGAAGGGGAAGCGAGGGGGTATTCCTCAGTGAATCAACGAGCCCGCTCACCGGGAAGATGTGGAGACCAAACTCAAGGGCTTCTGTCACCACGGGTTTCGTCCTCTCAGCACTTGGTATGGGCTTTTCCACCTTTGTGGCCCTCACATCCTCCTTGGTGGCTTCAAGGAACCTGAGAAATCCCGAGGACCCGGGAGGACCACTAAGAGAGAACTCATAGATATGGCTCTCTTCAGGAACCTGAATGATGATCTCCTTGGGAGGGGACAGGAAAAACTCCTTCTCAGGCCTTGCCGTCTTCAGATAAGAGGAGAAGTCTATCTCATGCACCTTCCTCTCCATGATGTCAGAGAGGATTGTGAGGGAGAGGGGCTTCGTCACCTCCATGCTCTTCACATCAAACCTCTGACGGAAGACGACCCGGACCTTCCGCGGCCCCTGAACCTCTATTCTCACAGGCTCCCTTGATGTCACCTCATAATAGATGGTCTTTTCCCCTTCTTTTTCTATCATTGTCTCTTTCTGTTGGGAGAGGATCTTGATGCCTGAAATCCCGACTGAAGTCGCTGGCAAAGCTTGGGCAGCCGGCGGTGAGGCGGGTTGGGCAACAATCCACAAAGACATCATCGCTATTATGACCATCGGAATCTCCTTGAGAATATACCTCTGTTATTACTAATATTCCAATCCTCTCTATGTTTTAGATTACGCCGTCTTCTCCTTCCACCATTTCAAGAGCCTTGGAGCCATCAGGTTCAGAATGGGGCAGTAAAAACTCCAGTAGAATGTCAATACCAGCACGATCAAGACCTTTCCCCTGACGAACAGGAAATAGTTTCCGGGGAAGGACCAGAGGTCAAACCATGCTGCATTCAGTGCCTCAAGAAAACCTCCGGCGCAGGCGCTGGCAATATACTGGTATTTAAATGGCTGATCCATTACAGCCCATGCAAGTATGCCCATTGCCAGCCCCTCGACAAAGATGATCTGGAGAAAGACAAATCCCGGCACTGAAAACTCCCACAATTTCAATGCATATGCCAGGACCTCCACAGATCCCCCAAGCAGGACCCCTGAAATAATTATGGATACAAACTCCTGCATGCCACTTAAGGCTACATTCACCCAAACAAACTGTCAATATGATCCAATTGCAACCGCCCTCTTGATATGATAATTTCCTCATCCATGAAGGACAGGAAGGATGCCTATTATCGGAAGGCGAAAAGGGAGGGATATTCCTCCAGGGCCGCCTATAAGCTCAAGGAGCTCGTTGCAAAATACAGGATACTCGGCAAGGGCGACACAATCCTTGAGCTTGGCTGCTCACCAGGCGGATGGAGCCAGGTTGCTCTTGAGATCATCGGACCAAAAGGAAGGGTTGTGGGTGTGGATATCGCCGACATGAAAATTGCCTCGGCAGAAAACTTCGTCTTCGTTCAAGGTGATGTAATGGATTCAGAGACCCTGAATAGGGCATCCATTGCCTTGAATGGCCCTTGCGATGCCGTCATCTCCGATCTCTCGCCGCATCTCACAGGCATCAAGCCCCGCGATGAGGCTGCGACCATGGAGATACTTGAGGCCGGCTGGTCATTTGCACGGAAAACCTTAAAAAATGGCGGGAACATCCTATTCAAGGTTTTCCCCTCAAGGGATCTTGAGCCAATCCTCAAAGAAATACGGTCCTCGTTCAGGTCGTCATTTCTAACAAGGCCAAGCGCCACAAGGCGGGCATCAAGCGAGTTATACCTTACCGGAAAGGGTTTCTCCCCAAGGGCGTTTTCGGACCCCCGAATTCGGGAGGGGGATCCTTAATCTCTCGCCCCAGGGGAGTGGGGAGAGGGACAGAGGGAGAGGGGGAAGGATGAAATTTGAAGGATGCGGAGCATTTGAGATCGGAAACGCAGAACGCGGCGTCCTTCTCCTCCACGGCTTCACAGGAACGCCAAAGGATATGAGGTATGTTGCGGAGTATCTTGCAGGAAAGGGCTTCACGGTCTCGGTCCCTCTCCTTCCAGGACACGCATCTGACCCAGATGATCTGAAGAAGTTTGGATGGGAGGAATGGATAAAGACGACAGAGTACAGCTGGGAGTCTTTGGTGAAAAAATGTCCATACAGCGCGATCGCAGGTTTGTCCATGGGTGCCCTCCTCGCCCTACATATCGGTGCACACTGGAAAAATGTTATGGCAATTGCATGCCTTGCCACCCCTTTCGTCCTGGCTGGATGGCAAAGGCGCCTCGTTGCGCCAATTCTCAGGTTCTCCCCATGGAAGGACTTCTATTACAACAAAAAAGGCGGAAGCGATGTTAAGGATGAAAAGGCAAAGGCAGAATTCCCGAGCTACACCAGGGTCCCGTTCAAAGGGGTTCTAAACCTCATTACCGTTGTAGAGATTGTCCGCAATGAACTTCACAAGGTCACAGCTCCCATGCTTCTCATCCATTCCCAAAACGACCATACTGCGCCCGTGAAAAATGTTGAGCTTGTAAAACAACTTGTCTCTTCTACATCTCTGGAAACTGTGATACTTAAAGATTCCTTTCATGTCATGACCATTGATGTGGAAAAAGAAAAGGTTGCTGAGGAGATCGCAAGATTTTTCATGCGCCATGTAAAGGGGGGGTCTCATGCCTGAACTTATCTGCGTCATAGATGCCGGAACAACGAGCACCAGGACATTAATCTTCGATAAGAAGCTCAACATCAAGGGGAAAGGATCGCAGGAGTTCCGCCAGATTTATCCGAGGCCAGGATGGGTGGAGCACAACCCGGCGGAAATCTGGAGAGCCACCTTGAAGGCAATCAGCTCTGCGCTCCAATCAGGCAGGATTAAGCCAAAGGACATTGCTGCCATCGGCATCACTAACCAGAGGGAAACTACTGTTCTTTGGGATCGGAAGAATTCCCGTCCCGTTGCAAACGCAATAGTATGGCAGTGCAGGCGCACAGCAGGTATTTGCCAGGATCTCAAGCGCAAGGGATATGAGAAGCTATTCAAAAAGAAAACAGGGCTTGTCCTCGATCCATACTTCTCCGGGACGAAAATCCAGTGGCTGCTGAACACTGTCCCGGGCCTCCGTGCCAGGGCGAACAAGGGGAATATTGCTTTTGGGACAGTGGACACCTGGCTCCTCTGGAACCTTACAAATGGCAAAGCCCACGCCACTGATGTGAGCAATGCTTCCCGCACCCTAGTCATGAACCTCACAACACTGGATTGGGATAAGCAACTGATGAAGATCCTGACCGTCCCTCGCCAGATCCTGCCAGAGATCCGTTCCTCGTCCGAGATCTACGGCCGCACCAGAGGGCTCCCAATGCTCCCCGATGGCATTCCTATTGCCGGCATCGCAGGTGATCAGCAGTCTGCCCTTTTCGGCCAGATGTGTTTTGACAAGGGAAGCGCAAAGTGCACCTTTGGAACCGGTTCGTTTCTCCTCATGAACATAGGGGAGAAGCCCATTTTCTCACGGCATGGGCTCATCACAACCGTTGCCTGGAAGATCGGTAAAAAGACAACCTACGCCTTGGAGGGAAGCGCATTTATTGCAGGGGCTGCTGTCCAATGGCTCAGAGACTCCCTCGGAATCATCTCTGCATCATCGGAAGTTGAGGGTCTTGCAAAGAGCGTGAAGGACAGCGGCGGGGTGGTCTTCGTCCCTGCACTCGCAGGGCTCGGCGCACCACACTGGAGGCCTGAGGCGCGGGGAATAATCACCGGGATCACAAGGGCGACAACAAAAGCCCATATTGCCCGGGCGGCCCTCGAGGGGATCGCTTTCCAGAATTATGACCTCCTCCAGGCCATGAAGGACGATACGGGTTTGAGCATCAAAGCACTCCGCGTGGACGGCGGGGCATGTGCGAACAACCTCCTTATGCAGTTCCAGTCAGACATCCTGAATGCAAGGATCCAGCGTCCACACATCCTGGAGATAACAGCCCTTGGGGCAGCTCTCCTCTCTGGCCTTGGGGTTGGGATATGGAAAAATCTGGATCAATTACGCAAGGTGGGGAGGATTGAAAGAACATTTTGTCCATCCATGCCTCCCTCCAGGAGGAAGGCCGCCCTTCACCTCTGGTCCATAAATAGGGACAGCGCCCATTTATTTTCATCAATGAATATGCCAATATAATTACTGATCCTGTGCCGAGAATTTCACGAGTCATCGCTGTGGGGTATCCTCACCATGTTACTCAAAGAGGGAATTATCAACAATCCGTCTTTGAAGCCAATAGTGATTACAAACAATATTTACGGTGGTTGAAGGAGTATTGTCAGAAATACTTTTTGAAGATATGGGCGTATTGTCTGATGCCAAATCATGTGCATTTTGTGTGCGTCCCTCAAAAGGAAGATTCTCTCGCGCGAACCTTCAATACCCTCCATATGAGGTATGCTCAATTTATTAACAAAAAGAAGGAAGCGAAAGGACATTTATGGCAGGGCCGATTCTATTCATGCATCCTTGACGAAATGCATCTCTATGCAGCAATTCGTTATGTAGAAACCAATCCAGTGAGGGCAAAGATTGTCGAAAGCCCAGTTGACTATAAATGGTCAAGCGCACGAGGACATCTTTCTGATGTAGTTGATCCTATTCTTTCAGAAGATTCCTTTCTCGGAAAAAATAAAAATGACTGGTTGAATTACCTCATGGGTCAGAAAGTCATTGATGACACAATGATAAAGAACATACGACAAAGCACAATAAACGGTCGGCCTTGTGGCGATGAGAATTTTACCAAGACAATTGAAAGCTTTCTTAGGAAAAGATTAACGGCAATGCCGCGGGGCAGGCCTTTTAAAGAGAAATAAATGGGCGCTGTCCCTATTTATTTTTTGGAGGATGCGGGTGGTGGAATGGCCTCGTATAGGGGGGATGCGGACAACCCTCCCTCCCCTGGCCTCTACAATGTCCCTGCCTACAATCTCGTCCTTTCCCCAGTCCCCACCTTTTACCAGAACATCAGGCTTAATTTCTGAAATTATCCGCTCAGGGGTGAGCTCGGTAAAAACCGTCACGAAGTCAACAGGCTCCAGAGAGGCCAGTATTTCAGCTCTTTCCTTTGCTGTAACGATCGGACGGGATCTTCCCTTGACTTTTCTCACTGAGGCATCGCTATTGATAGCAACCACGAGAACATGCCCCAGTTCCTTGGCTTTTCGCAGAACCCTTAGATGCCCCACATGGATGAGCTCAAAACACCCATTGGTAAAGACGATCCTCTTCCCCCGTTGTTTAAGGGAGCGGACGGCCCTTAAAATGGCCCGCCTGCTCAAGACTCTGCCCATTGGAGTCAGTGCCGGGACTACAGGTCAATGCCTGTTCCCAGGGCCCTCACCATATGCTCGTTGGCGGCCCTGAGCCTTATACAGAGGGAGTTGATAATGTTGCGGTATATCTTCTCTGACAGCGAAGGGTTCTGTGCCATGACTTTTTCCAGCTCCTTCCCCTCTATCTCAATAAGCTCGCAGTTCTCACTTGCAACGATGGATGCCGAGCGTGGAGATTTGTCAAAAAGGCTCATCTCTCCGAAATGGTCAAAGGGGCCCAGGACGGCAATGACCTCTTCACCGCCCTTTTTCGTCCTCTTCATAACCCTGACCTCACCGAACTTGATTATGTAAAAACAATCTCCCGGACACCCCTCCTCAATGATCCTCTCTCCAGAGCTAAAGTCCCTCGTCCTTGCGATCCTGTTTATCTGGACAAGCTCAAGCCCCTTCAATCCCTTAAAAATGTTGATCTTCCTGAGCACTCTAACATTTTCCATGATGCAGCTCCTCCTTGACAGCGGCAAGAAAAAGGGGAAGCAGGATCTCGTGGTGGCCCGTCAACGCATATCCCCTTCCCCCGTCCTTTGTCGGCCGCTTCACGACATTCATAATTGGACGATAGTGTTGAATAAAATCCATGTTCACGGTAGTTATCTTTCTGGCCTTAGCCCCGAGATTCCTGACAAGGGATAAAGCCTTAAGAAACATCTCGGGAAGTATGACCGCAGACCCGACATTGAGATAAACCCCGCCCTCGAGCCTGGAAACCGCCTTGCCAAATATATGGAAATCCCGAAGGGTCCCCCTGCCGAGCGAAGCCCCATCGGCGCCGGGATGGACATGGACAGTATCAGTCCCTACTGCAATATGCACAGTGACCGGGATGCCAAGCCGAACACCAGAAGCAAGGATACTCCGGCCGGAATGAGGAAATCCTTCCTTGATTATCATCTCTCCAAGGGCGCGGCCGATCCCCAGCCCCCTTCTTGCCCCTCTCCTGACCGCCTCATTGAAAAACCTTCCGGTCTCCTCAGCCATTCCGAAGCTTCCTGTGGAGAGCCCTGCTTCCACATCCTCGGATGTCCTCCCTACCATGGCAATCTCCATGTCATGAATGGCTCCTGCTCCGTTCATGGCAACAAGGGTAAAAATCCTCCTTTCCATGGCATCAATGATAAGGGGACTAAGGCCGACCTTGATGACATGGGCCCCCATGCCCAGGATCACCTGCTTTTTCCCCCTCCACGCACGGACCACGGCTGAAACCGCCTCTCTGAGCTCATTTCCGGCGAGTATTCGGGGCAGGGTTGAATAAAAATAGGAAAAATCCTGGCCAGGGGAAAATGGAGATCCAAAATCCTCAATACAGACCCTGCTCTTTCTCTTGCTGAGAGGGATAAGCTTTGGCCAGGGGGACAGGCTACTTTTCCTCCTTCTTCTCATTAATTTCATCTATTGTTGGAAAAGTAGCCTGTCCCCTTAAACAGCTCTCCCTCTACGATCTCGCAGATGATATGGCCAATGGTGATATGGGCCTCCTGGATCCTTGGGGTTGAATTGGAGGGAACCACGATGGCATGATCAACGAACTTCAGCGCCCTGCCCCCGTCCCTGCCCAGGAGACCTACCCTGATGATCCCCTTGTCTTTGGAAACCCTGAATGCCTCTATGAGGTTGGCAGAGGCACCGCTTGTTGAGATCCCCAGGGCAATATCACCCTTGTTGCCGATGGCAGAGATCTGCTTTGCAAATACCCGGGAGAAATCCTCATCGTTTCCAACACTTGTCAGTATGGATGTATCAGTGGTCAGGGCAATGGCAGGCATGGAAATGCGTTTTTTCAAAAAGCGATTGACGAACTCCGCTGCAATATGCTGGGCATCGGCTGCGCTCCCGCCGTTTCCGAAAAGTAGGAGCTTATTCCCTTTCTTGAATGCCCTGACAATGAGCAGAGCGATTGTCTGGATTTCTTCCCAATTCTTCTCTGCACACAAGAGCTTGAGCCTTGCGCTCTCTTCAAAAATCATCTGTATGGCTGATTTCCACTGGCGGTTGGGTGAGGGCTTCATGCCCCTTTTATGCCACAGGCCGAGGGGAAAGGCAAGCTGGCGCAATATAAAGTTTGCCTTATGGAACGAGGATGGCCTATAATTATATGTGATCATGAACCTGAGAGCGACAGAAAGGAGGTTAAAGTCATACTTTTCACGGCATAGGAATATTGTGCTTGCATATATTTTCGGTTCTTCTCTCAAAAGGAATAAGCGAGAGGCCCATGATGTAGATATTGCCATTCTACTTGATAAAGATCCTCCGGATAACGGTCTTATAAAAGCAAGGACCGCCATCTATCTCGAAATTAGGAAAATTCTCCCTGGTGTCAATGCAGATATGACAATCTTGAACGGCGCTTCAGTGACACTCTGCCACGAGGTTATCAAGAATGGGAAAATTATTTATGAGAAGGATCCAGAAACAAGGGTAGACTTTGAAACCACCTCAGACTTGAAATTCTACGACCTTGAGCCCTTCAGAAAATTCTTCTGGAACCACCTGGTCAGGCAAATAAAAGAGGGACAATTTATTGGCTGAAAACGCCGTCCTAAAAAACCTCATTGACATCATAAAAACGGAGACGAGTCTCCTGAAAGAGAAGCAAGGGATAGGACTACAAGATTATATTGGGGATATTGAACTCCAGCACATCGTTGAGAGAGCATTCATCAATGCCATCCAGGCAATCATAGATATAGCGCGGAGGATTATCTCAACGAAGAATCTCCCGGTCCCTGACGATTATTTCGGCGCCTTTGAAATATTATATCGGAAGAAAGTGATAACATGGGACTGCCTCCAAAAGATGAAGGAAATGGTAGGTTTTCGTAATGCGCTTGTTCATGAGTACCGCCTTATAAGGCACGAAGAGGTCTATCGTCACCTTCAGGAAAGCATCGGGATATTCCATGATTTCCTCTCTTGCCTTGTTGGATTCCTGGGTAAAGAAGGTCTCTGATATTTTTATTTGAAATCCCTTCTCTGGAAGATAAGGGAAGCAAGGAAAAGTAGAATGCCTGCATAGAGAATGCAGGCCAGGGTCACCAATCCAATGTAACTTATGCTCACAGGTTCGTTATATACAGCTTGAGCACGGATGTTGTAGTTCTGAAGGTTTGGGAGGACATAATATAAGACCTCTGAAGCCTTGCGGACGAATGCGCTCGGGGAACTTCCGCCAAAATACTTGATGTCCCCGCTCATCCTTCCGATGACAAACAACGCAAGGGTAAAGGTCGCGCTTAAGGTCGTTGTGGTAAAGGTGGAGAATAACAGCGCTATAGAAGTTATCAAGCAAAGCTCGAGAAATGTGAAATAAACCGCCCAGAACATCATAGGCCCAATTGGCCCTTCAATAATATAGACAACTATTGCCATGCCCAGAAACATGACCCCCACATTGACAGTTAGGACAATGAGTAGTCCGACATATTTCCCCAGTAGAAACTGATAGCGGTGCAAAGGTTTCGCCAGTGTCGCATATATGCTTTTCCTCTCGATCTCCCTTGAGATTGTTTCCGATCAGCCCCTGGAGAAGGATTGATGTAAGAGATACCGGCAGGAGGCATCCTCCTCTCCCTTTCATAAATCCTATGATATACTATGAACATGAAGAACATCGAGGCGATCTGCAAAAGATACGGCATCGCACTGTGCTACATCTTTGGCTCACAGGCAGAGACGGGAAAGGCACTTATCGAGGGAAAAACTATGGAATCACCGGCTCCGGGATCTGATATTGACTTTGCAGTCCTTTTCGCAAAGATTCCTCACAACAGCTCGAGGATCTATGCAGAGGTCAGCCTGGAATTCGAGGAAATTGTGAGGCCTTTCAGGGCAGACCTGCTTTTCCTCCACGAGGTTGACCACCTGATTCAGCTTGAGGCGATAAATGGAATTAACATCTACGCGGCACATGAGGAAATCAGGGAAGAATACGAGGAAAAGGTGATGATGTTCGCATCCGATGAGCTTGCTGTCTTCAAGCTCAACGAAAAGGACATGTTGGAGGCAATAGAGCATGGTTATTTCGAATTTGAATACAAAGCTCATTGAGGATAGGCTTGGCTTCATCAATATGGCCATCGCGAAGCTAAAAAGTCTCTCGCAGTATAACGAACAGGATTTTCTCAAAGACGACATCCCTGCCATCGCAGAAAGCTATCTCAGGCGCTCACTTGAGTCAATCTTTGACATTGGAAGACACATCATTGCAAAAACAGCGGGGAAAGCCCTTGTTGAATATAAAGAAATAGCCAGGGCCCTTGGAGACAAAGGAGCCATAAGCCGGGATTGCTCCAGCCGCCTTCTTTTAATGGCCGGATACAGGAACCGTCTCGTCCATTTTTACCACGAAATTGAAGATAAGGAACTCTATACGATAGTGAAGGAGAACCTTGGCGATATTGAACAATTTACGAAGGAGATAAAAAATTTCCTCGACAGCTATAGAAAGCGACCCCCTGAACAATAGAGAATATATTTCTGAAGAAGCGCTATAACTTCCCACCTATAATCAAGCCAAACGCCCCGTTACTGATATTGCTATTTAAAGTCCCGTCTCTGAAAAATGATCGATGCAAGGACGATGAGGGCGGCGCTATACAGTAAGCATCCTGCGGTGACCCAGAGGATATAGTCGAGGCCTACAGGTTCGTTATATACAGCTTGGGCACGGATGTTGTAGTTCTGAAGGTTTGGGAGGATATAGTATAAAACCTCTGAAGCCTTGCGGACGAAAGCGCTTGAGGACCTTCCGCCAAAATACTTGATGTCCCCGCTCATCCTTCCGATGACAAACAACGCAAGGGTAAAGGTTGCGCTCAGGGTCGTCGTGGTAAAGGTAGAGAATAACAGCGCTATAGAAGTTATCAAGCAAAGCTCGAGAAATGTGAAATAAACCGCCCAGAACATCAAAGGCCCAATTGGCCCTTCAATGACATAGACAACCATTGCCATGCCCAGAAACATGACACCCACATTGACAGCCAAGATAATGAGGAGCCCGACATATTTCCCCAGAAGAAACTGATAACGGTGCACGGGTTTCGCCAGTGTCGCATAAATGCTTTTCCTTTCGATCTCCCTTGAGACCAGGGTTATCCCGACGAAGATCGCCATGATGATCCCAAATATGGATATGCTGGCCAAACACATATCTTTAACAATTTTCACCTGCTGGGCAAAGGTCAGCTCCTGGAGAAGGATTGATGCACCGATGATAACGAGTGCAAAGATAAGGAGATTATAGAGGATCTTCTCCCTGATTGTTTCCCTGAAGGTATTGAAAGCAATGGCCAGGACCTTCACGCTTGCTTCAGCTCCTCGATGAAAATCTCCTCAAGGGACGGCTTTACAGGGACAACAGAGACAACCTGTCCCCCTCCCTGCCGGACCATGTCAAGGGCTTTCCCAAGATGCTCTTCCCCGGGAAGAGATATCAATGCTCCTCCGGCCACATTTGTCACAGTGGCTCCAATCTGGGCAAATCCTGAAAGGGAACCTTCTTTCAATCCCCTCACATTGATCTCAACAGACTTCACTTTTTGTCCAACAAGATCTTCTATTTTCCCAACACTGACAAGCTTCCCTTTATTTAGGATCCCGACCCTATCGCAGATGACTTCTACATCAGGGATGATATGGGTTGAAAAGAATACTGTCACTCCCCTATCCTTCATCCCAAGGATGATATCCCGAACCTCCTTCCTCCCGATGGGGTCAAGGCCTGACATGGGTTCATCCAGGATGATGAGCTTCGGCTCGTTTATAAGGGCCTGTGCAATACCGATCCTCTGGATCATACCTTTGGAATACTTCCGTAACTGAAGCCCTCCGGCACCCTCAAGGCCCACAAGCCTGAGGAGGTCGTTGATCCGCTTCTTCCTCACATCGGAGGATATACCAAGCAGTTGGCCGTAGAAATGGAGGAACTCTTCTCCTGTCAGATAATCATAAAAATAAGGGGTTTCCGGAAGATACCCCACCATCTGCCGAATCTTCACATCCCCTATGGGCCTATCCATAATCCATGCTTTCCCTGATGTCGGAAAGATCAAGCCCATTAGGATCTTGATAGTGGTCGTCTTCCCCGCCCCATTCGGCCCCAAAAATCCAAACACCTCTCCCCCTGAAACTTCCAGATCCAGCCCTTGAAGCGCCGTCATCTTCCTTCCAAGGAAACCAACTTTGTAATTTTTGGTAAGTTTTTCTGTCTTTACCATCTTTTCTCTTCGGTTTGATTTTTAAATAATACGCCCGTGTGGCCATAAATCCTCAATCTCTTTGGGTGTGTGTTACTCTTAACTGTATGTTCCTTAGGATCTAAATAGTAGTAGCCCCCAAATGGCTCTTCTGGAATGGATTTAATGACATTTTTTTTAAGCAGGTCAGCAAGTGAATCTGGCATTCTTTTATACCTATCTTTATATTTCCTAACCAATGCTACCAACTGGAGAATGTCCCTTTCTATTGTCACCTCTTTTATCCTATTTGCTATTTGCTCCCTTGCCCGCTTATCTGATGTATTCTCATATGCACTCTGTAAGAACTCAATAGCCCCATCCGGATTGTTTGCCTCTATATAGAGCCGAGACGCAAGTCCGGGTAGATATACCGGATGGCCAGGGAGTAGGGAGGCCCTTTTTATATATTCTGCGGCCTTGATAAAATCACCCATATAGTAGAAATAATTAAAACCCACCCAGAATGGAAGTCTCCAGTATTCGGGGTTAAACTTGATCCCCTTTTCCAAAATTGTATTACCCTCGTCTAACTTTTTTGCATAAAAAGACAAAATTATGCCCCCAAACTCGTAGGCCTCAAGAAATTTATTATCTATGTCTGTCACAATATCAAGCAAGGGATAGAGGCTTGCGTAACCTTCAGCCTCGGATTCCTTTCCACCAACATACTGGATTGCTTGTAACCAGAAGAGATCTACGACCAGAGTATCGAAACCCAAAGTGAAGTGTTTCATATGCTTACCAAGGGTAAGATATGGGTGTTCGGCCACACTCCTCTTTTCTGACCTGAGGGATTCACTCGTGACCCTTGAGAGATAAATCCCGAATGCGATGGCACAAAAAATTATTACTATGAGCAGTTTCCTCATCATCATAAATTTAAAGAAAAAAGGGCCTGACCAGCGCCAGGCCCATTCCTCATATTGAAGGGTTCCCCTCCTAATACACATTGGGGTTCACATCATTCACCGTCGAGGCTTGAACGCCGACTGCCCATAGTGCTGCAAGTGGAGTGCATACAGTAAGAGCTGGAGGAGCAATGGTTGTATTTGAGGCATATCCAAAACATCCCTTAACAGTATCACTATCAAGGTCAGCCCCTGCCCCAACAGCAAACTCCGCACCCCCACCAAGTGTATCATCGCAAGTGAATACAGGAGCAGCTGTTGCAGCTCCATAGAGAACAACCTCATACTGATATGTCACCCATCCCGCAGGTTCGTATCCAAGGCAGGTCCAACCAGTACCAACAGGAGTCCACGTTACCTTTTTAGCACCCCCAGCTGCTACCGGCGACGCTGTAGCCGCGACGAACAAATTATTGTTCTCTGCCGCAAATGCTCTTTCTGTAGTGACGATCCCACCAATATTCTGCTTCGCCTCTGAGGTCCTGCTTTTCATCTGAAACCTCAGGAAGTTGGGGATGGCGATGGCTGCCAGAATCCCGATAATCGCCACAACGATCATCAGCTCGATCAGGGTAAATCCCTTTACCTTTCTCAGTTTAGTCAACATTTTTCTTTTTCACCCCCTTCCTTTATCTTACTCCCCTCATCCCACCCTCTCCCCTACTGGGGAAAGGGTTATTTTGAAGAATGAGGAATAGATTACATCTATAATATAAGCAAGTGGCGTGCCAGAAAGATTGTGTAATCAAATCAATTAGTTAATTTGTTTAAGGTTTAATTATAATGACATTTTACGGCAAGAGTGACAATAATTGTCACTTAAGGCCGAGCCTATCCATACGATACCGCAATGACCTAAAGCTTATGCCAAGCAGTTTTGCAGCCTCAGTCTTGTTCCCCCCTGTCTTCTCCAGAGCTTGAAGAAGGAGGTTTTTTTCAATGTTGGCAAGATAGGAGTCAAGAAGCCCATTAAACCCCCTCACCCTGGCCTCTCCCACGAGGGGAGAGGGATTTAGAGGTGAAAGAGACGGGGGCAAACTCTGGGGCTGAATAGCGCTTGTCTTCTCCAAGGCGACTGCCCTTTCAATAATATTTTCGAGCTCACGGACATTACCAGGATAAGAATATCCTTTAAGGATTTCCAGGGCCTCTCTGGAAATTTTTTTGATCTCCTTTCCGATCTCTTTGGAAAATTTGGAAAGGAAATGCCTTGCCAGAAATGGAATGTCTTCTTTTCGTTCCCTGAGTGGGGGAAGCACGATTGTGATGACATTGAGACGATAGAAGAGGTCCTCTCTGAATTTCCCCTCTTTGACATCCTTATTCAAATCCCTGTTTGAGGCCGAGATGATCCTGAGGTCAACATGAATATCGTGCGTATCCCCCACCATTTTGAAGCTCTTCTCCTGAATGACCCTCAGGAGCTTCACCTGAATGGAGGGAGGAAGCTCTCCAATTTCGTCCAGGAATACAGTTCCCCCATGCGCAGCCTCAAGGAGGCCCTTCTTATCTGCAATTGCTCCGGTGAAGGAGCCTTTTTTATGGCCAAAGAGCTCACTCTCTATGAGGGTCTCAGGGATGGCACTTAGATTGATAGGAACAAAGGGCTTGTCTTTCCGAGGACTGTTATAGTGGATGGCCCTGGCCACCAGTTCCTTGCCCGTCCCGCTCTCTCCTAATATCAGGATAGTGGTCATTGAGTCCTTGACCTGCTGGATAAGGCGATAGACCTCTTTCATTGAAGGATGGGTTCCGATGAATTCAGGGAAAATCTGTTCTTCTTCGCTGAATGGGGTCAGGTTTTGAAAAATTATGATCTTCCCCAGCTCTTTTTCTCCTTCGTCCTTTAGGCTAGAAATGGAAAATCCCAATGTCAACCTTCTCCCATCCTTTCGTGTGAATCCAATCTCCTGTCTTCTGGGGAAGCGCCCTGGAAAGCCCTGAACAGGCGCGAGAAAGGGCTCAATCTCTACAAAAACTAAGGTGACAGGCTCATCGTAGACCTCCCGAAGGGAGTAACCTGTGATCTCCTCTGCTGCCTTATTGAACGAAACAATTTTTCCCCCTTGGTCCAATGTCACAAGACCGCTCTCAACATTATCCACAATCTTCCTGTTGATAGCCTCAAGCCTTGAGTAGTCTATCCTTTTCTCCTTAAGCTCCTCACCCGTTTTCCTGAGCTTTTCCACAAGATATCCAGATAAGAGAGCAACCATGAAAAAGGCTGCAATGTTGGCAAGGATGGAAAGAAAGACCTCATTGGAGCTGTGTGTAGCAGTGGCAGACCATCTGCCAAGCCTTAGAATCCCGTAGAAATCAAGGTCGAGCAGGAGTCCATAACAGATGCCGGAAAGGGAGGCAATGAAAAGCGCTCCCCTCCTGTATAGTAGAATGGCCGAGCCAATGATAAGGAGGGGGTAGAGAAAGCCGAATGGACTCTCAATCCCGCCGGTGAAATAAACAATGGCCGTAACAAAGAGGACATCCCCGGACAATTGAAGGTATCCAAAAAGTCTATATTCTTTAATCCTTTCAATGATAATTGCATAGACAAGCGTGAGAAAGTAAGAAATGCCGATGAGGATGTAAAGAGGATAAAGAGGGATGGAAAAAATAGATTCAGCCTTCTGTGCCTGGAAAATAACAGCAAGGCCAAGGAGGAATGTAACAATAACCACGCGAAGGAGCATGGCTCCTTTCAGGCGGCCATAAAATTCTCTGGTCACCCCCTTACCCTCACCCTACCCTCTCTCCTCCTGAGGCGGACATGCCTTCCAGGGAGAGGAAATATAAGCCCCTCACCCTCAATAGATTAGCAGTGATGCCTGAATTGCTTGCGTTGGGATGAGCTGTTTTGTCACAGGGTCAACGCCAAAACCCGCCTGCTCAAGAGAGGTTGCACCGAGGATCGGAATATCATTTTCATCCCCAAAGAGCACTGTTACAGAAACAGGTCTCCCCAATATATTAAGCCAGATGCCGCCATATTTTTTCTCTACAATCCTACCATCTGCAAGCTTAACCGGCATCTTCCCCACTGGCTCAATCCCAAGTCTTTCCAGAAGATATTTAGGGATGGTAGTGTATGTGGCACCTGTATCCACAAGTAGATCCAGGGACTCAAGAAATAAAATCCTGGCTCCATCCCTTTGAATCCCTATTCCCACCTGAACCTTAAATAAACCCATAATATCCCCTCACCATTTCCTTCACCCTCACCCTACCCTCTCCCTTTCAGGGAGAGGAAATTCAAATTGTTTGGCCACTACTTGATGGCGCCGGCGATCTGGAATATTGGAAGATACATACTAATAACAATGCCACCGATGACAACACCGAGGAACACGATGATCATTGGTTCAAGAAGGCTCATGAGGGCGCCGACAGCGGTATCCACCTCGTCATCGTAGAAGTCAGCGATCTTGGCCAACATATTATCCATAGCACCTGTCTGCTCACCAACCCCGATCATCTGGACGACCATGGGAGGGAAAACCTTGTTCTTTCCCAAAGGCTCTGCAAGGGTTTTTCCCTGGCTGATGCTTGTCCGTGCCTCCTTGATGGCGATCTCGAGAACCCTGTTCCCTGCTGTCCTTGAACAGATATCCAGGGCATCCAGGATTGGAACGCCGCTGGAGATCATGGTCCCAAGTGTCCTCGTGAATTTGGCCACAGCGTTCTTGAGGATCAGATCACCAAATACAGGTGTCTTGAGGAGGAAGGAATCAATGGCAAGCTTTCCCTTCTCCGTCTTGTTGATCTGACGGATAGCCACGACGATTCCCGCTATCACAATCAAAAGGAAGATGCCGTTTCTCCCGACCCAGTTGCTCATGTTGATAACGGCCTGCGTTGCTGCAGGGAGTGCTGCTCCGAAGTCCGTGAACATCTTGGCAAAAACAGGGATGACCTTCCAGAGGAGCAGGACAACGACGCCAATGGCAACAGCCATGATCGCAGCAGGGTAGACCATAGCTGCTTTCACCTTGCCCTTGAGCTTCATGGCCTTTTCAATGTAGGTCGCAAGCCTGTTGAGAATGGTGTCAAGGATACCGCCGACCTCGCCCGCAGCCACAAGGTTCACAAAAAGGTCGTCAAAGACAGTGGGATGCCTCTTCAGGGAATCAGCAAATGTTGCACCGCTTTCCACGCTCTCCTTGACATCGTAAAGGACCTTCTTAAACGCTGGGTTGGGCTGCTGTTCAGCAAGGATGTCAAGGCACTGGACAAGGGGAAGCCCTGCCCCGATCATGGTTGCGAACTGCCTTGTGAAGACAACGATGTCCTTCTCCTTGACCTTGGGCTGAAGGAAAGGAAGCTTGATCTCAAAGGCCATCCCCTTCCCTTTCACCTTGATGTTAACAGGACGAAGCTGCTGGCGCCTCAGTTGTGCAACAACAGCCGCCTCATCAGGGGCCTCAAATTCTCCCTTTTTGACCTCTCCTGTCCTCGTCATCCCTTCCCATGCATACATTGCCATGTTGTTCCTCCTATTTTATTCTACCCCTCACCCTCCCCTTTCCCCATAGGGGAGAGGGATTTTAAGAGCTTCTCCCACCAAGGGAGAGGGAACACCTTATATTATAACAACCTTAACTTAGTCACCCTGGGGTCTACGATAACCTCATCATTTTCAAAGTCGAGCTTCAGACGCCATTTTTGTAGTGTTCCAGCACCGATGATGACCTTCTCTGATAAATCAGGAATAACGATAAATTCGTCTGAAAAACGATACCCATCAATGTGAAAGACCAGAGAAATATGGCTTTCAGTCCTGATCTTTTCCCCCTTTTTAGCAGTCTCGAGATCCATTGGCTCCGGCAATCGAGTAATGATCTCCAACCGCTCTGCCAATTCTGAATCAATACAAGAGTATGTTGAACCACTGTCAAAAAAGGCGACCTCTTTTGTTCTCCCTTTTGATCCTGCAATTTCTATTGTTTTCTGTATGACCGCCATATCATCCTTTCCTTCGTGAAAGGGCATTGATAATGAGCTTCACAGAGTTCAATCCCGACTTAATCATTTCCACATCCACCCCTCCCCGATAATAACCAAAGATATGGAGGTTCTGGTAGACGATTGTCATAGCTGCAAAGAGCTTCCCATTGTGCGGAATCCTCTGAAGGGCCTTTTCATACTCGGTTATAGAGGCAGGAAGCTTATCGGTTGAGACCCCTTTATGAAGGAGGCAGCCATCTATTGCACGAAGGGATGCTAAATATGCCATCGCCGATGCCTCCTTTACATACTTTTCATCCTTATAGATCCCGTATTCAATCGGAGTTTTCCTCAAAAGCTCTTTTGCGTTCTCAAAATACCTGTAAGCCTGCCTGAATGCATCCCCTGGATTCTTCGGTAGAGTCAGTCTGCCCTTCATAGAGATGACCTCCCCTAATACCGTTGGGCTGCGGCACGAGCCGCTGCCTGAGCTGCAGCCGCCCCGGGCAGGACAGCTTGACCCGTCGCAATCATCTGCTTTAGTTCATCGAGGTCCGGACTGTAACTCTGTGCCTCTTCCAAGCTTATGATCCTCTTCGAATAGAGATTGAACAGCGACTGGTTCATGGTCTGCATCCCGTATTTTGCCTGACCAACCTGCATCTGGGAATAAATCTGATGGATCTTCTCCTCACGGATAAGGTTCCTGATTGCAGGGTTCGGAACCATGACCTCAACAGCCAGGGCCCTGCCCTGACCGCTTGCTCTTGGGATAAGTGCCTGGCACAAAACGCCCTCAAGGACGAAGGAAATCTGGGCCCTGACCTGCGGCTGTTGAAACGGCGGGAACACATCAATGACCCTGTTGATGGTCTGGACGCAGGAGTTGGTATGAAGGGTGGCAAAAACAAGATGGCCTGTTTCTGCAGTGATCAGGGCAGCCTCTATGGTCTCAAGGTCCCTCATCTCTCCGATCATCACAATATCTGGATCTTGCCTCAGGATATATTTGAGGGCGTTCCTGAAGCTCTTCGTGTCCGCCCCGACCTCCCTCTGGTTCACAATACAGCTCTTGTGAGGAAGGAGGTATTCTATGGGGTCCTCAATGGTGACTATGTGTTCCTTCCTGTCCATATTGATCTTGTCCAGGACCGAAGCCAGGGTTGTTGTTTTCCCGCATCCTGTTGGCCCTGTGACAAGGACAAGACCCCTGGGTTTCTTCACGAGCTCGTACATGATGGGTGGAAGGCCGAGCTCCTCAAAGTTCAGGATCTTGAAGGGAATGGCCCTGAATGCCCCTGCCACAGCTCCCCTCTGCATGAAGATATTAGCCCGGAACCGGCTCAGACCTTTCACTCCGAATGACAGGTCAAGCTCATTCTCCTCCTCAAATTTGTGCTTCTGGGCATCTGTGAGGACAGAGTAGCAGAGCTGTTTCGTCTCAGTCGCACTCAAGGGAGGCATCCTCAAGGGGGTCAGACTCCCGTCAATCCTGAGCTGGGGCGGAGATCCTGTTGTAAGATGCAGGTCAGTAGACCCCTTTTCAATCATAGCCTTCAGAAGCTGATGAAGATTCGCCATTTATCCTCCTATCTTGATTCCCTTAAAACTCTGTGAATTCACGACGACGCAATCCCTCAAGGTCGAGCGTGCCCGTCTTGGGGTCGAGTCTTATCTCCCACTTTTCCAATGTTACCGCACCTATTATAGCGCCAAGAACATGCCCATCAATCCTGCCCAGTCTTTTTACCGGAACAGCCTCGGTGTTAAAACCCAGACCTTCTATCTTCCCTTGAACCAAATATGTCTCCCTAATAACGAGTTTTCTGCCTCCCAATGCAACCTTGTATGGTTCCCTGACAGAGAGCTTGGGCGCCTTCTTCAAATAATCGTTACGAACATAGGTATGCCATGCCCCTGTATCAAAAAGCGCCGTTGCCTTTCTGCCTTCGATCTCGATTTCCTTAACAATCCTGCTCATGTCGGTTGCTCGCTACAATCTATTACCACCCTGTGATAAACCTCCCCCGCCCCTCTGCCATGGCCTATTTACTATCTTACCACAGCCGTTGACCTAACGACCTCTTCTATGGTGGTGATTCCGCCCTTCAACTTTTCCAGGGCAGCTTGCCTCAGAGCCATCATCCCTGATTCCAGGGCCATTCTCCTGATCTCCGAGGTTGCCTCTCCCTTAAGGATCCCATCCCTGATCTCCCTAAGGAGGCGCATGACCTCAAATATGCCTATTCTCCCCTTATAACCGAGGTTATTGCACGCCCCGCACCCTTTCCCTTTATACACTGTGACCTGCCCCGCCTCTTCCTCACTAATGCCGAGGCTCGTTAGGGCCTGGAGCGGCACATCTATTGGCTCCTTGCAATTCTCGCAGATCCTTCTCACCAACCTCTGGGATAGGATAAGGAGGACAGAAGACGCTACAAGAAAAGGCTCAAGCCCCATGTTGAGGAGCCTTGTGATTGTGCTTGGCGCATCGTTGGTATGAAGGGTGGAAAGGACAAGATGGCCGGTGAGTGCTGCCTTGATGGAGATCTCAGCCGTCTCAAAGTCTCTGATCTCTCCCACCATGATGATGTCGGGATCCTGCCTCAAAAAGCTCCTCAAGGATGAAGCAAAATTAAGGCCGATTTCTTCCCTCATCTGCACCTGGTTAATCCCATGGATATTATACTCTACAGGGTCCTCAGCGGTTGAAAGGTTAGAGGAAAGGTCATTTAGCTCCATCAGTGCTGAATAAAGGGTTGTGGTCTTCCCGCAACCCGATGGTCCGGTTACCAGGACCATACCGTAGGGCTGTTTTATTGCCCACTTATAGTCAGTTAGCTGCTTTTGTTCAAAACCAAGCTTAGTCATGTCCTCTTGAAGTCCGGACCTGCTGAGTATCCGGAGGACGACCTTCTCCCCAAAAAGGGTCGGCATCACGGAGACCCTGTAGTCCACCGGCTCCCCTTTCTTTCCCATCTTCATCCTGATCCGACCGTCCTGGGGGAGCCTGCGCTCTGCAATATTGAGCCTGGCCATGATTTTTATCCTGGAGCAAAGGGGGTCCTTGATCTTCAGAGGCGGCCTCATTATCTCATAGAGCATCCCGTCAATCCGGTATCTGACCCTGAAGAATCTCTCGTAGGGCTCCAGGTGGATGTCGCTGGCTCCTTTGGACAGGGCATCGGTCATGAGCATGTTCACAAGCTTGACGATGGGGGCATCTTCGGCCTCTTTCTCAAGGTCTTTGACATCAAGCTCCTCTCCCTTGGCCATGACCTCAAGGGTATCCGTAAAATCATCCAGTGTTTCAGAGACCTGAATCCCGGTGTCATAGAACTTATCCATGGCTTTCTTGATAGCCTCCTCAGAGGCAATAACCATCTCAATGTTATATCCGGTGACAAACCTCAAGTCTTCCAGGGCTGAGATGTTTGATGGGTCAGAAACAGCAACGATAAGGGTGTTGCCCGCCCTGTTGACCGGTATGATTATATGCTTCATACATAGATCTCGCGGGACAAGGTCGAGGACATCCCTGTCAACTTCAAATTCATTTAGTTCAATAGCAGGAATTCCATACTGGCTGCTTAAAAAACCTAACAGCTCCGCCTCCCCCAGGTAACCGAGCTTTGTCAGACTGGTCCCCAGCCTGGCCCCGGTGCTCCTCGTATCCTGAATGGCCTTCTCAAGCTGATCCGCCGTGATCAGCTTTTCACGGACAAGAAGTTCTCCGAGTCTCTCTGTTGCCATTCCTTATCCTCGCTATCAGGCTTCGTCAGCCATGGTCACAGCGACCACCTCGTCAACCGAGGTGACCCCCTGGGCCATTTTATAAAGGGCGCTCTGACGGAGTGTTTTCATTCCTCGGCTCATAGCCAGCCTTTTGATCTCCAGGTCGGACATCCCGCTGATGATGCAGTTCCTGACCTCCTCTGTAATGGGAAGGATCTCATAGACAGCAATCCTGCCCTTGTAGCCGGTGTTCCCGCATACAGAGCATCCCTTGCCTTTTTGGGGACTGACCTGTTCTGCCTCGTCTTTGGGAATCCCAAGCTCAACGAGGGTTTCAATTGGAACATTCTCGGGCTCCCTGCAATTCTGGCAGACCTTTCTCACAAGCCTCTGGGCCTGAATAAGATTCAGGGAGGAGGAAACCAGGAAGGGCTCGATCCCCATATTGATGAGCCTGGTGATACTGCTCGGAGCGTCGTTCGTATGGAGGGTTGATAGAACGAGCTGACCGGTAAGTGCTGCCTTGATGGCGATCTCCGCCGTCTCAAAGTCCCTGATCTCTCCAACCAGGATGACATTGGGGTCCTGTCTGAGGAATGACCTTAGGGCTGTTGCAAAGTTGAGCCCTATCTCCTCCTGCATCTGGACCTGGTTTAGGCCCTCTATATTATATTCAACGGGGTCCTCGGCAGTAATGATATTGGTCGTAGCCTTGTTTAGTTCTGAAAGGGCAGAATACAGGGTCGTTGTCTTCCCACTCCCGGTCGGGCCCGTGACCAGCACCATCCCGTAAGGCTGATAAATGCCATCTTTGAATTGCTTGAGCTGTTCCTCTTCAAAGCCAAGCTTGGTCATGTCAAGTTGAAGATTGGACTTGTCAAGCAGCCTCATTACAACCTTCTCTCCATACACGCACGGCAGGACTGAAACGCGAAAGTCCATCTCCTTCCCTGCTGCCCGGATCTTGATCCTACCGTCCTGAGGAAGCCTGCGCTCTGCAATATCCAGTTCTGCCATGATCTTGAGGCGTGAGATCACGGCATTCTTGATCCTGAGCGGGGGCTTCATGAACTCAAAGAGCTCCCCGTCAAGCCTGAGCCTTATCCTAAATTCCTTCTCATAGCATTCCACATGGATATCGCTGACATTCCTCTTTATGGCTTCGGTGAGGACAAGGTTTACGAGCTTGATGACCGGCGCTTCCTCGGCGCCCTTGGCAGCTTCGGCGATGTCATCTTCTCCTTCTCCCACAACCTCATATCCCTCATCACTGAACTCCTTCATTACATCGCCCACGGCCACATCCACGGCACCCCCTGTGCTTCCGCTGTCTCCATAGTATTTGTTAAGAGCCTCCCTGATGGAGTCCTCGGAAGCCACGACAGGCTCGATATTATAATTTGTGATGAACTTGATATCGTCGAGGGCAAAAATGTTGGATGGGTCAGATGTGGCAACAACAAGGGTTGATCCTGCCCTGTTGACCGGAATGACCAGATGTTTGAGAGCAACTTCCCTGGGGACCGCCTTGATGACCTCGGGTTCAATATCAAATTCCTTCAGATCTATGGCGGGAACCCCGTACTGTTTGCTTAGAAAGGAAAGAAGCTCCTCCTCACCGATATATCCAAGCTTGGTAAGCTGCGTTCCAAGCCTTCCGCCGGTCATTTTCTGCTGCTCTATAGCCTTTTTGAGCTGATCCGGACTGATCAGCTTGTCTCTTACAAGAAGCTCGCCAAGTTTTTCAGCCATATCTAATAAAAATTATAGGAGGGTTAAGCGAACGTGTCAAGACAATGGATTTTTACAGAGCGCTTTCCTCATGATGTCAAGGGGAGCCTTCCTTTTCGTCCAGATCTCAAGGCTCATAGCTCCCTGGTGGAGGAGCATTCCTATCCCGTGATGGACACGAAGACCGATATCCAGCGCCTGCCTGAGGAGGGGTGTAACCCTGGGATTATAGACGATATCCGAGACCACAGCCTCCCTTTTAAGCTCCCCAAGTGGAAGCGGAACGACACCCTTCCCGCCCGTCCCCATCGGGGTTGCATGGATAAGCAGGTCCACTGACGGGAAAATCCGTTTCAGAGCGCCCTCCTTAAGTGGAAGACAGGCGAGATGCGCCCCAGGAAATGCCCTTTTGATATCCCTAATGAGCCTCTTCGCCCTGTAAAAGTCAAGTGCCCTGTTGCATACGCTGATTGAACCGACACCCCTCCTAATCAGGGAGAAAGCAATACCCCTTGCTGCCCCTCCAGCGCCGACGATCAAGACATTTTTTCCTTGGAGAACGATACCGCATTCCTCAATGAGTGAACGGATATATCCCTCACCGTCTGTATTGTGTCCCCGGAGAACCCCATCACGGTTCTCCACCGTATTCACAGCGCCAATGAGCCTGACAGGCTCGGATATTTCATCCAGGTATCTAAGGGACAGCTCCTTCAATGGAATCGTCAGGTTGCACCCGGGCATCCCCAGGGCTTTCACTGCATTCAGGGCAGCCTGAAACACCGAGGGCCGAACCTCAAATGGAAGATATGTCCAGGGCAATCCGAGGGCCTTGAATGCAGCGTTGTGCATGGCCGGGGAAAGGCTGTGGCCCACTGGAGAGCCAAATAATCCGATGAGGCGCACCCCTCCTTTCCTCTTCATGCAAACTCTCCCGCGGGGAGAACCCTTACGATGTCCTTGACCCTTCGGACATCCTTCTCAATCTGTGCCTTCAATCCAGAGGCGCTCAAGAAAGCCCTCTCCCCCCTGATCCTCTCCAATAACTCAACCCTCACCGTCTCCCCATAGATGGAGCCGGAAAAATTGAGAAGGAAGACCTCAAGAATTTGCCGCTTTTCTTTGAATGTCGGCCTCGTCCCAAAATTCATCGCCCCGGCAAAGGGTTTCCCCCTTACCCAGGCCCGAACGGCATAAGCGCCCTCTCTGACCAAAACCCCACACAGGGACTTGAGGTTTGCGGTTGGAATGCCGAGCCTTTTCCCACGCCCAGCCCCTCCAACCACCTTCCCTATTATGTAATAAGGATACCCAAGAAGGCGATTCGCCCCTCTAACATCTCCTCTTTCAAGTAGAGAACGAATACGCGTGCTGCTAACCGTCGTTTTCCCGATCCTCTCCGTGCTGATCATCCTAACGTTGAACCCATACCTCCCTCCCAGACGGATCAGATCGTTTACATGCCCCCTGGCTCCCCTGCCAAATGTGAAATTGGGCCCTACAAAAATTTCTATGGGATTGATAACATCCACCAGCAATCTCCTCACAAATGCCGATGGGGTCATCCGCGCAAACTCCCTTGAAAACTTGATGCAGACAAGGTAGTCCAGGCCTGTCTTTCCAATCAGCTTTACCTTCTCCTCCAGGGAAAGGACACGCTGGGGTCCGTTTCCGCGGTGGATGACCTCCTGGGGATGGGGCTCAAAGATCATGGTTAGAGAAGGAAGATTGAGAGCTCTGGCTCTTTTTACTACCCGTGAAAGGAGCTTCATGTGGCCCCTATGAACGCCGTCAAAATTTCCTATTGTCATCACAGGCCTCGCAAGATTCTGCGGCAAATGGGCTTTCAGTGATTGGGCAGGGCTTTTTATGAACTCCACGGATAGGAGGATGAGAAGAAATATCCACATTCAAAATTCACATCTGCAAGGTCTTTAATGTCAATGGGAAAGGCCCTGCACTGCACTGGCCTCCCCCTGTGATAGATGAGACACCGTGTCATTCCGTTTCTCTTTACCAGGGCAGGACAGCGATAAAGAAGCTCGCAGCATTTCCCGCATTGAAGGCAGTCTCCCTGCCGGGCAGAAAGGCTTTTATGGAGATAATCCCTTTTGAAGTGGCAGATCATCAATCTCCTGAACTTATTTGTGAGTTTCACCATCCCGCCGGTTGGACCAATGCCATTTCTTGCTTCATCCATAATGGTGTTTTAACTTACTATAAGGGAAATATATATGTCAATCCTTCTGCAGATCTCCTTCTGCGTTCTCGGAGCCGTGAGCTTGAGCAGCCAGGTGCTCCTTCTCAGGGCCCTGATAGTAACATTCCTCGGATCGGAACTGACAATAGGGGTTTCGCTGTGTTTCTGGATGCTCTTCACCGCCCTTGGGGCATGGGTGGGACATCTCACTGCAGCAAAAAAGCGCCTGTCGTTTCTCGTGACCCTTCAGCTCCTTACGGCTTTTTTCATCCCTTTAAGCCTCTTTGCCGCAAGGTCACTTAGAGCGGTCCTGGGCGGGTTTCACCCAGGAGAAACTCTCGGCCTCATGCCCATGGTCTTATCTACCCCTGTTTTACTGGCCCCGCTCTGTCTTCTTATCGGAATGCAATTCCCTGCCATGCTTGCCTTGAGCAAGCGCGTCTCAGGAGGAAAAGCCTATGCGCTTGAGGGTGCCGGAGCTGTATTCGGAGGCGCGGTCCTTACATACATTCTCATCCCGAACTTTAGTCCGTTCAACATTGCCTTTTCCATCTCGCTCATCCAGATCGCCTGCTCTATCCTGTTTATGCTCTCAGTGTCCCCCAATGTCCGGACCATGGCCTGGAAATACGCCCTCATCCTTCTTTCTCTCATGGAAGGGCTTTTCCTCTGGATCTCCTCTGAACGGCTGGAGCGCCTCTCCCTGTCATTCCAATGGAAAGGCCTTATCCCTGTTGTTGAAAAGGAATCTCCCTATGGGAACATTGTTGTCGTCATGGAGGGAAAACAATTCAGCCTCTATGAAAACGGCCTGCTCTCCTACTCAACCCAGGACTATGCATTAAGGGAGGAGGCCGTCCATCTTCCCATGCTTTTCCGACCAACAGCGGAAGACATCCTTGCCTTCGGACAGGGGGCAGGAGCATTGGAGGAGATACTCAAACACAGGGTCGCATCCGTTGATTATGTGGAAATTGACCCTTTTGCACTGAAGACACTCCGTCCTCATCTCCCCCCTTCTTCACAGAAATCACTTTCTGACCCCAGGATCTCCATTCACTTCATGGATCCACGAAGGTTCATAAAGGCAGCAGCAAAACATTACGATGTGATCCTCGTTGACCTCCCCCTTCCCTCCACGGCGATGCTCAACCGCTGTTACACTATTGAATTCTTCAGGGAAGCTGGAGGGCGCCTAAAAAGAGGGGGAATACTCTCCCTTGGCCTCCCATCCTCTGAGGCGTATCTCGGAAGAGAGATGAGGCTTCTATCGGCAAGCATCCTGCGTTCCCTCAAAATAGTCTTTCCCTATGTTAGGGCCATTCCAGGGGAAAAAACATACTTCATTTCATCATACGACCTCAACCTGATGAAGGCCACGCCCGAACTCCTCGCAAGGATGTGGAGGGAGAAACGACTCCATAGCAGATTCATTACAGCTTCCTACATCTATTACCGGCTCTCCGCCCATCGGGTATCCAGCCTGATGAAGGCGCTGGAATCCTCTCCATTGGCCCCTGTGAACGAGGACCTGAAGCCTGTCTCGTATTTTTACGGAATCCTCCTTTTCATCTCACAATTTTCTCCATTGACTTTAAGGGCCCTTGAGGCATTGGAAAGGACAAGCCCCTGGCTCATTGCCGTCCCATTGCTCATCCTGCCCCTCCTGGGACTTTTCCTCGGCATCAATAAAAGGATCGCCCTTTCCATGGGGATCATCGGGTTCACAGGCATGGCGCTGGAGATCGTCCTTCTATATGTATTCCAGGCGTTTTACGGGTATGTATACAACCATATGGGCATACTCCTTGCGCTGTTCATGGCTGGCCTTTCCATAGGAAGCGCTGCGGGTATAAGGCATCAAGGCGTGGGTATGAGGACAGTCATCATGCTGCTCTCGGCGTGTTCCCTGTGCCTCGCCCCGCTTCTTCTGATACTTAGAGGGCGCTTTTCTCCCCTCCTTGTCCCGGTATTCTCTTTGCTTCTCGCTCT
>Ga0315309_1000169_pt1 | contig 39221 bp, 48 predicted proteins | sample TDP4_MG_FD_203080 | JGI IMG/M metagenome (GOLD analysis project Ga0315309, IMG submission 203080) | Freshwater sediment microbial communities from Lake Towuti, South Sulawesi, Indonesia - TDP4 | ecosystem: Environmental > Aquatic > Freshwater > Lake > Sediment | place: Indonesia: South Sulawesi...
AATATTTGATATGAGTTCTTTCGCAAGGTCTGTATTTGATGATTCGGTGAAGTCTCTGTATAAAAAAGATTATTCATTGGCTGACAACGTGGTCACCCAAGCCAAAAAGATAGTATCAATTGAGAACGAAGCAATTGGCGCATTTGCTAAAAAGGAACAAGCAATCAAATTATCGACCCTGAGAATGATAATGGAAAGCATACGCAGAACTGCTGAATATGCGAGTGACATCGCCGAGATTGTATTGAATTTGAACGTAGATCAAATAATCGAGATTTGACACAAGAACTGAAGATGTAAGGCTCACTTGAACCAGACTCACATCCTTTTGGGCATTGACCGTATCGGGACTCATACCCAAATGGGTTCAAGTCTAATGATGGGCCGGGCCGGACTTGAACCGACGACCCTCTGCACGTCAAGCAGATGTCCTACCAAACTAGACGACCGGCCCCTAGAGGCTTTTTCTCGTCTAATTGACTAATCGAAGGGGAATTAAGCTTTCTGATTTTTTGGTGAGTGATTGTTTCTTATTGCTCATGTGATGGTGGCTTAAAGATTTAGGTGAGATGGCTACTTCATTGAAAAGGTGTATGTGTGGACTGGTATCGATGAATGTAAGAGTGAAGAAGGCAACGGTGAAAGATGCAAAGCAGTTGCACAAGATGATGTTTTCTGTTCTGGGAGACAAGGCAAGTGAAGGCTATAAGGCTAACATCGAGCGGTTTGGTATCCCTGAAGAATACGTGCGCCGAGCATTTTCAGTTGAAGCGTTAACAAGGGCTGTCAAAGACGAAAATCAGCTGTTTTTTGTTGCTGTTGAAAACCGAAGGTTGATTGGATTTGCGCAGACAATTCGCAAGGACAAAAAGAGAGCCGAACTCGACCGCATATTCCTAGTTCCTGAGAAGACTGGAAGAGGAATAGGCACGCAACTGCTGATCAAAACTGTGGATGCGCTTAGAAGAGAGGATTTTAGGAAGTTGACTATAAAGGCTGGAAAAGATGAAACCTTAGCACGTAGATTCTACGAGAAAAACGGGTTCAAACTCGTTGAAGAAGCCTCTGTCCAAGCGCCGTGGGGCAGACAACTAAACTTGGCGATTTATGAACTCAAGGTAAAAAACTGAAAGGGCAACTGTCAGTTTCAGGTTGCAGCACAAGTTTTTAAGCTGAAGCAAGCGATAACTGCGTAAGAGAGGTTGCTTCACATGTCGCTTGAAACCCTAACTCCGAAGAAGGGTGAAGTTGCCTTTGTCTGGTTCAACAATTACTCCGGCGTCACCATAAAGACACCAACTAAAACTCTAGTTGTTGATCCCGCTGACGTTGATCCGAATGTTTTCAAGATTGTTGATGCTGTTCTGGTTACGCATGAACACCTCGACCACTTTGATGAGGGTATTATCCGAGATGTTCATAGACGAACCCACTGCCCTGTCGTGGCTGATTCTACCTCGGCCATGAGGCTAAGAGATGCCATAGCGCCGAATAAGTTGCATGAGATGCGGATTGGCACAGAAATAAGAATCGATAACATAACCATTAGGGCCCAAGGTTTCAAGCATCCCGCGGCTACTCCCGTATCCTACTTAATCACGAGCGAAGACGGAATCAAGGTTTATCATACTGGCGACAGTCTGCCCAATCCAGACATGGAGCAGGTCGGAAAGCGGAGTCCACCCGATGTCGTCTTCTGCACTGTTGGCGCCCCTGCGCCTGGAGCCTCGCCTGAGACCGGCTTAGGAATCGTTCGCTTGGTTAAGCCTAAGATGGCTGTTCCATACCATGCGCCAGTGGCTGACCGCAAAAAGTTTGCTGAGCTAATTGCTAAGGAAGCTCCCAACGTTAGGTGTGTAGTCATCGAACAAAATAAGCCAGCCAAGTATCCGTAACAAAGAAGGCGAATGTTGTTGGCATCGTTGGAGAAGGAGAAAACCGAACTAAGTAGAATACTGCACAAAATCGGAGCCATAAAATTCGGTACTTTCAAGCTGACGAGTGGAAGAACCAGTCCATATTACATTGACCTGCGCATAGTGCCCAGCTTTCCCGACGCCTTCCAGCGCGTTTGTGACATGTACGTCAGATTGATTGAGACCGAATTGGGGGCCCAGAGCTTTGACAGAGTCGCCGGCATCCCAACTGCCGGCATTCCGTTTGCTTCCCTTGTAGCCTATCGGATGAAGAAGCCATTCTTGTACATTCGTCCTCGGGCTCGGTTGCACGGGAGGGAACGCCGAATTGAGGGCATGATAATGCCTGGCAACCGCGTCTTGCTTGTAGACGACTTGATTACAACAGGCTTATCCTTAAGGAAGGCTGCTAAAGCTATACGGGCCGAAGGCGGAGTGGTCTCAGACGCCCTTGTCTTGTTGAATAGAGAGGAAGGGGGCAAGGAAAGGCTCACAAAAGACAATATAACCTTACACTACCTCCTAACCGCACGAGAAGCCGCAAAGAAACTCTACGAACTAGGCTCCATAGAAGAAGACCAGCTCAAAACCATACTAAAACAAGTCAAAAAGAAAGTCTCCAGAGTGATTTGAGAAAATGAATATACGTTTTATGTTTGAGTCATTAAATGATTGTTGCGTCTAGAATTTTTATGTTGGCAATGTTTTCGTTTTCATTGCAGATTCTATGGTATTGATGTATTAACTATTGTCAGTTTTGGGATAATCTTTTAAAACTGTTGGGAAGATAGGATATGATTAGCGTTCATCCGGTGGGTATCGTTGTCGTTCCTTAAACATTTACAAGATGGCAGATACTATGTTTTAAAGCAGCTTGATGAAGGTGGAAGGGGTGTCGTATACAAGGCTAAAGACACCGTTTTGAACCGTGTTGTCGCAATTAAAATGTTTAAGAAGACACTCTTAAGCGAAGAGACCCGTTCATGTTTTGTACGCGAAGCACAGGCAGTGGCGAAACTTAACCATCCAAACATTGTTTCCATCTACGAGATTGGCACTGTCCACATTAAGGCTAGGGAACTAGGAGTTAAAAGCTGGCTCAAAGGAGAGAGCGAGGAGGAAGAAAAACAGTTTTTTGTCCTTGACTTTATTGATGGAATGAATCTGCGTGAGCTTTTGAGAACATATCCTGAGGGCAAATGCGACATGCAGACCATCTTAAGAACCAGCATAGATGTTTGCAGTGGTCTTCAGTACGCTCACTCTAGAGGGGTTCTCCACGGGGACATTAAACCCGAGAATATCCTGATTACACATGAGGGCACTGCGAAACTGATGGATTTTGGTTTGGCTAAAATGCTAGGTGAACCCAGCATCACGCAGGAAGGACAAATAGTGGGCGCGGTTGCTTATGTGTCTCCAGAAATAGCGCTTGGAAAAGGTGCTGACGCTAGATCTGACTTGTATTCCTTTGGTGCAGTGCTTTACGAGATGGTGACGGGAAGACCACCTTTCCTTGGGGAAGATTCTGTAAAGATTATTTTTAGCCATATTCATGACTATCCTATCTCGCCGAGCAAGCTGAATCCGAAGGTTCCGATGGCTCTAGATGAATGTATCATGAAGCTTTTGGAGAAGGAGCCAGGGAAGAGATATCAATCCGCTGAGGATCTGCTTAAGGTGCTAAGGGACGCTGCTGAGGTTTTCTTAAGGGAAATTCTTGTGCCCTGCCCTAAGCCAGCTGTTGTTGTTCCAGCTCCGCGTCCTACTGCAGTAAGAGAGGTTCAACTCATCAATAGAGTTGAAGAGATGGGTCTTCTCAGGGAGGCTGTTGAAAGGGCGGTTCACAGCGAAGGTGGTGTTGCTTTTCTGTATGGTGAGGCTGGAATCGGTAAGACAAGGTTGGCAAGAGAGTTAAGAGCCTATGCACGTTTGCGTGGTATGCAGGTTTTGTATGGAAGGTGCCCAGCGTTGTTCAGGATGGACGGTGTTCCTCCTTATGTTCTTTGGAGCGAGGTGATTAAAGATTATTTGGAGGTTTGCACTCCTGAGCAGTTGTTTAGGGTGATTGGTTTTTATCCCAGCGAAGTTTCTAAACTGGTTCCTGAACTTAGACAGAAACTTGGGGCATTTCCGCAGTCTTTGCCTATAAGTCCTGAGCACGAGCGTGACAGGCTGTTTGAAGCAGTTTCGCAGTTTGTCATTAACATTTCTAAGGAAACTCCGTTGCTAGTTGTTCTTGATGATTTGCAATGGACTGACGAGTCTTCGCTTTTGCTGTTACATTACTTGGCTCGCGGCGTCGCTAATAAGCCTCTGCTTCTTTTGGGCGCGTATCGTGATACTGACGTTGATGAGAGACATCCTTTGTTGCCCGTCTTGACAGAGTTGAATCGGGAACGCCTGCTTCAATCTGTTCTACTGAAACGCCTGTCTTTCGATGATGTTTCAGAGATGATTAAACGGATACTGGAGCAAGAGGATGTTCCAAAAGAGTTTTGCGAGATGGTCTATGAGAAGACGAGGGGAAACCCGTTCTTTGTTGAAGAAGTAATCAAGTCCCTGAAGGAAGAGGAGGTTATCTGTCGTGAAGAGAATAAATGGAAGATTAAGGAAGTTTCCAAGATCGAGTTTCCGAAAACGGTCAAGAGCGTTATAAAGGCGAGAATTAGTCGATTAGATGACGAATGCCAGAATATATTGACCATGGCTTCTTTTGTTGGGAATGATTTCAGCTGTGAGGCGTTATGTGGGATTACAAGCACTGAAGAGAACAGATTGCTTGAATTATTGGATAGAATACTCAAAACTGGACTAATCAAGGAAAGAGTAATCCGTGGAGAAAGTGTATGTTCCTTTGCCGACGTTATGGTGAGGGATGTTGTCCATGAGGAAGTTAGTCCTTTTAGGCATAAGAGGCTTCATGGCGTAGTTGGATCTGCTTTGGAGAAGGTGTATGCTAAGAAGATTGATGAGCATTTCGGCGAATTAGCATTGCATTTTCTTGAGGGAGGAGACAATGAAAAGGCGCTTGACTATTTCCTGAAGGCTGGAGAAAAAGCGACCAAGATCCATGCCAATAGTGAGGCTCTTTCCTACTTCCAGTCTGCCCTAAAGCTTCTTGAAGATAAAGAAGAACTTCCGAAAAAAGGACAGGTTCTCGAGAACCTTGGGGACATCAAGAGGCTTGTTGGAGAAAATGAAGCCTGCATAGAATATTGGGATGATGCGCTACTTCTGTGGAAGCAGATTGATGAGAGAGAAAAGGTTTCGAGACTGCATCGCAAGATGGCGAACGTTCTCTGGGAGAAGATAGGCGATACAGAAAAGGCTAGAGACCATCATGATAAAGCCTTGAAGATTCTGGAAGCCGAGCCTGAAAGTGTTGAGTTAGCGAGCCTCTACGAGGATATAGGGCGTATGTATTTTCGCACTGAAAGTATGTCTAAAGCTCTTCCTTTTGCTGAGAAAGCGCTTGAGCTTGCCAAAAAACTGAACTGGCTCGAGATAGTCGCAGAGTCGTACCTCACACTAGGATCAATCTTTAGCAGCACCGGAGACTGGAAGAAAGCTGTAGAATGCAATGAGAGAGCGCTAAGAATAGCACTTGACAACGGTTACGTGGAAACAGCGGTGCGTGCTTACAATAACTATGCTGTAGCGCTTCCGTATGAAGAAAATGAGAGATGTTTGGAATGTTTTGAGAAAGGATTTGAGCTTGCACGAAAAGCAGGTTCTCTTTTCTGGATATCTTGGATTGGCGACAATCTCGCCTATTGGCACTCGTGCATGGGGAATTTAAGCAAGGCATTTCCTCTGGCTGAAGAATCAGTTGCATTGGATAGGAAAGCTGGAAACATAACTCATCTTTCCGTTTCTCTCTGTTTGCTTGGAAGTATTTATCTGATATCGGGAGAATGGGATAAAAGTGAGCAGTACTTCAGGGAGGCTTTAAACAACTCACAAAGACTTAAAGATCGTCAATCAATAGCCATGAGCCATGGATGGCTTGGATGGCTCTATTATGACAAAGGAGAATATGCCAAAGCAAGCGAGTTCTTTGAAAAATACTATGAAGTCGTCGAAAAAGCTGGAGCAACATATGGTCAGATGTGGTCCTCTCAGTTTGTTATATACGCATGTGCAGAGCTTGGAGAAATCGACAAAGCCAATCACCTAATTGACAACCTAGAGAAATTTGCTCTCGAAATAAAGGACAATTTTCTGACTGCTGTGGCAGAGATGGCGAGAGCACAAATGCTTCGTGCCCAGAAAAAATGGAAAGAATCTATCGAACTCTTCGAGAAAACCCTTCAGGCATGTGATGTTCTAAACGTAAAACGATGGGATACCTACTGGTACGCCAGATTATTCCTTTATGAATACGCCCGAGTTTACATGGAAAGAGACCAGAAGGGCGACAGAGAAAAAGCCCTCAACCTCCTAAACCAAGCATTAGAGATATTCCAAAGAATAGGCGCCAAAAAAGACATAGAAAAAATAATAGCCAAAAAGAAGTTGCTCGCAACCTAAAAATTCCACCTGCAACCATTCTTGAAAAACGTTTTCCAACATTCTCCATTTTCTTAAACCAACCAAAAATCACGTTTAACAACATAGAAACATGCGCTAAGCAACATAGAAACGCACACTAACCACGCCAAACAGAGCGCAAGAGACAAACCAAAACAAAAGCAAAACCCGAGACACAAACAGAACATGTGGAAGAAGAAGCTAAGGGACTGTTCCCTTCTTCTTCGGAAATTTTTTCCCACAGCCCCCAGCAAAGCAGCATCACGGCAGACGTCACTTACAGCAACATGAAACGTCACTTTCAACAACATAGAAGGTCACTTTCAACAACATTGAAAGTGCGCCAAACCAAGCTCAAACAGAACCCGAAACAACAACCAAAAACAAAACCAAACCCAAAACACAAACAGAATCGACCCACACTCAGCACAAAAAATTTTTTCCCCACTCACACTACACTCCAGCCCTGAAGCAAACACGTAAAGCATATATGTTACCGTTCTGCAGTTTGTTTGCACAGTTGGAGAAAAACAACGATGCCAGAATGGGGATACTCAATCACTGACCTAGACCCAGCAAAGACCGTTAAGGCAAGCGGTCGAGAGCTTAGAGTATCCCATAAAGCCGCACGGGAAGTATGCACAGCCATAAAAGGTATGACACTCGACCAAGCCAAAGAATACCTAAACAACGTCATAGCAAAAAAACAACCAGTTCCCTTCCGTCGATACAACAAGAAACTCGGACACCGACACGGAGTCGAAAAAGCCTTCGCAGCCAGATATCCAGTCAAAGCTGCCCAAAAAATACTTCGGGTTCTAGAGGGCGCCGAAGCAACCGCCGAGTTCAAAGGCTTCGACCCAGAAAGACTCCGCGTTTATCATGCGGTTGCCTATCCAGGCATGAAACTTGAAAGGTTCACACCCCGAGCCTTCGGGCGTTCATCACCCAAGATTCAAACACTAACACATGTTGAACTAGTTTTGGAACAGACCGAGGAGAAAACAATGTAGATGTCCATCGTCAAACATTTTGTATCCGAATCATTAAAAAAAGCTGAAATCAACGAGTTTCTGCGAAACGAATTTGAAAAAGCTGGATATGGTGGAGTAGACATAGCCAAAACACCATTAGGCACACACATTGTTGTTTATGCCATGAGACCAGGCCTAATAATAGGGAGAGGCGGCGAAACCATAAAAGAACTCGCCACAGTACTCGAACAAAAATTCCAGCTGCCAAACCCCCAAATCTCAGTGGCAGAAATCGAAGTGCCCGAACTCAACGCCTACGTTATCGGTTCAAGAGTAACCTCCGCCCTAAAACGCGGCATACACTTCCGCCGAGCAGGATTCTGGGCGCTTCAACAAGTTATGGAGGCGGGCGCCCTAGGCGCAGAAATCATCATCAGCGGCAAACTGCGCACAGAACGAGCCCGATTTGAAAAATTCCGAGAAGGATACCTTCCAAAAAGCGGTGAGCCCGCACTCAAATATCTGCACAAAGCCGAACTGCACGTTCAATTGAAACCAGGCATGTTCGGAATTAAAGTTCGCATAATGCCTCCAGAAGCCACGTTTCCAGACAAGGTGGAGATAACAGAAACCCTTCCAGAAGAAAAGATAGAGAAGCCAGAAGTCGTCGCCGCGGCCACAGCAGAACCAGCGAAGCCACAAGAAACAGAGATCAAAAAAACAGAAGAAACCCAAAAACCAAAGAAAATACCAGAAACTCCAGAAAAAGAAGCCGAGTCTCATGTAGCCCCGGCGAAAACTGAGGAGGGTGAACAATAAACATGCCCATTCTAAGAGTCAAGGAAATCAGAGGCGTGTCCAGCGAAGACCGGCAAAAACGACTAAGAGAACTGCAAACCGAATTGATGAGGCTCAGAACCATGATAAAGGCTGGTGGCTCCATCGAAAACCCTGCAAGGGTGCGCGAATTACGAAAGGCCATAGCCCGCATTTTAACCGTGGAAAACGAACCAAAGCCAGTTAAAAAAGAAGAAAAAAAGAAGAAAAAAGAGGAGAAGAAACCTAAGGAAGACAAAAAAGAATGAAAAATACAGCTGCGGTTGTCCAAGGCGAATTCATAGGACTCAACGCTGAAGTTGTGAAGAGCAGCAACCCAAGTTACGTAGGCGTTTCGGGCAGGGTGGTAGATGAAACCCGGAACACGCTTGTCATTAGGCATAGAAACGAAGACAAAGTAATCATCAAAGAAGCGGCAGTTTTCCAGTTCACTCTACCCGACGGCACAGTCGTTGAGATCGAAGGCAACGTTATTCTGGGACGCCCCGAGGACCGAGTGAAAAAGAGACCGAAGAGGCGATGGTAAGAATGGCGACCCTAGCCCTAAAGAAACCGAAAAAATCCTGCGATGATGGCAACTGTCCCTTCCATGGGACTCTCTCGGTCCGTGGACGCGTTCTAGACGGCATGGTTATAAGCGCCAAGATGGACAAAACGGTGGTTATACGACGCGATTATCAGCTTTATGTGCCAAAGTTCAAGCGCTATGAGCGAAGGCACCGACACATCAACGCTCACAATCCACCTTGCCTAAACGTGAAAGAAGGCGAACACGTAAGAATCGCAGAGTGCCGTCCCTTGAGCAAGACCGTCTCTTTTGTAGTTGTAGAAAAAATGGAGGAGAAATGAGGTGGCGGCGAGGGCTAAGGGACGAGCGCTCATTGCAAAGGGCATGACTGGACAGCGAACAAAAATCTCTCGGGGCGTATCAGCAGGTACAATTCTGAAATGTGCAGACAACACTGGAGCCAGGGACCTTCGCATAATTCAGGTCCTGCAGTACAAAGGACGACTAAGGCGGGTGCCTTCTGCAACTGTGGGCGACATGTTGACAATTTCTGTTAGACGCGGCAATCCGGAGATGAGGAGAAAGATTTTTCAAGCTGTCTTAATTCGACAGAGAAAGCCCTACCGCCGCAACGATGGAGTCTGGATCCAATTTGAAGACAACGCTGCTGTAATAATGACACCTGAAGGAGAGATGCGAGGCTCAGAAATCAGAGGACCAGTGTCCAAAGAGGCGGCTGAAAGATGGCCCAGAATAGCAAGCGCCGCCAGCATAATAGTCTAAGGAGAGTAGCCAGATGAAAACAGTTCAGCCGCGAAAACAAAGAAAAATGTTATACCAAGCACCCTTGCACATTCGCTATAAGCATTTCTCAGCACCTCTGTCACCCTCTTTAAAGGCTTCTCGACATGTCAATTCGATTCCCGTGAGAACCGGCGATACAGTGAGAATCATGCGAGGCGATCGAAAAGGCAGTGAAGGCAAGGTAACCAAAATCGACCGCAAAAATTATCGAATATTCGTAGAAGGCGTCACTAGGGAGAAAGTTGACGGCACAGCCGTTCCGGTTGCAATACACCCATCAAAGGTTATGATTACAAATCTCAACCTCGACGACAAATGGCGCAGTAAATCTCTGAAAGTAGAGGTTGCAGAAGAAGTGGAAAAACCAGAGAAAAAGCCCGAAGAGCCCAAAAAACAACGAAAAAAGAGAAAGCCACGCAAGGCCCCTAGAAAAAGGAAGATGAAAACACCAACAGAAGAAAAGAAAGGAGCAAAAGAAATTGGGTAAAAAGGGTGGAAGACGGCATCTAAAACGCAAGCCAGCACCCCCATTTTGGCCAATTCATAGGAAGGAAGCTGTATGGACAGTTAAACCCAATGCAGGTCCACACCCGGTAGCTCAAAGCTTTCCATTAACCCTTGTTCTGCGGGACATGCTTGGGCTCGCGAAAACGCGGGGTGAGGTTAAGGCCATAATTTCTCGGGAAAAAGTGATGGTGGACGGCTCGGTTCAGAAAGAGGAACTCTTCCCAACTGGCCTAATGGATGTCATTTCAATACGTGATGTTGAGAAATGGTACCGTGTGTTACCGTCTGAAAAGGGATTAGCATTGCATCCTATCAGCAAAGACGAGGCTGGAGTCAAGCTCTGCAGGGTTGAAAACAAAACCATTCTGAAGGATGGACATGTGCAGCTCAACCTACACGACGGAAGAAACCTGTTGTTAACGGTGAAGGACCCGAATAGGCATGAGGAAGACGTTTTCAAGACTTTAGACACCGTGAAAATTAGTCTTCCTAACCAAGAGGTTCATGGCCACTTCAAACTGGCAGAAGGCGCTCCAGCGTTGATTGTAGGCGGTAAGAACATTGGAAGACATGGCAAAATCGTGGCCGTGGAACACAGGGAGGGACAGAAGAGAAAGAATGCGCTCGTAACTATAGAGGATTCGAGAGGTAATCGCTTCCAAACGACCATAGAATACGTGTTCGTGGTTGGTGACAGTCAACCTCACATTTCGTTGCCGGAGGCGGTTTAGGCGTGTCTTTTGAAGAAGCCAGCAAGAAAGAGTCACCGAATCCAATGTTGAGGCCCAGAATTGAGAAAGTCACAGTTAACATGTCAGTGGGCAAGTCTGGCGAACCCTTAGAGAAAGCAGCAAAAGTGCTAGAGCAGTTGACAGGTCAGAAACCGTGTAAGCGCAAGGCTAAGAAAACCGTTCGCGACTTTGGCATAAGAAAGGGAGAACCAATCGCCTGCGTGGTAACCCTGAGAGGCGAAGAGGCAAAGGAGTTTTTAAAAAGAGCTCTTCAAGCGGTTGAAAACAAGCTTTTAAAGGAACGTTTTGACCGATACGGCAACGTTTCCTTCGGCATAAAAGAACATATTGACATTCCGGGCACTAAATACGTCCCCGAGTTGGGAATTCATGGAATGGATGTTTCTGTCGTTATATCAAGACTTGGACAGCGAGTTAAGTATAGACATAGAGAAAAATCGAGGGTGGGCGTCAAACACAGACTAAGCCCAGAAAAAGCTATAGCGTTTGTCCAAGACGAGTTTGGAATCGAAGTAACATAGTCATGTGAGGCTGTAAACGTGGTTAAACAGAAGCCTAAAAAAGAACGCAAGTATGGCAAAGGTAGTCGACCGTGTCGAAGATGCGGTTCTTATGGACCCATCATTCGACGATATGGTTTAAATCTTTGTCGCCAATGTTTCAGAGAAGTTGCCCAGCAGTTGGGCTTTAAGAAGTATCAGTAGAGGAGGCTTGTGACGAAACTTGACCATGATGGACACGTTGTCGAACGGGTTGACAACTATAATGAATAACGAGATGCGAAACAAACGGGACTGCGTTATTAGTCCTGCCTCCAAACTTTTGGGTCGTGTTTTGCGGGTTCTCCAATTGAACGGTTACATTGGCGAGTTTGAATTCATTGAAGACGGACGCGCGGGTAAGTTTAAGGTGCAATTGCTAGGACGAGTCAACAAATGCGGTGGTATAAAGCCTCGTTACTCGGTGAGCGCCGACGGGTTTGAAAACTGGGAGAAAACGTACCTTCCAGCCCGTGAAATGGGCATTCTTGTGGTTTCTACGCCGTTTGGAGTGATCTCGCATAAGGAAGCAAAAGAGAAAAACGCGGGAGGCCGACTGCTGGCGTTTGTGTTTTAGAGGAGTGTCAGACAGTTGAGGGCTTTGGAAGCTGTCAAGACGATCGAGGTTCCAAACGGAGTCGAAGTTAAGGTAAATGGTAGAATCGTATCGGTGAGGGGAGAGAAAGGAGCACTGACGCGAGATTTCTCCCAGACGCCTATAGCCGTTAAATTTGAAGGCAACGAGATAAGGGTTCAGGCAAACTGGCCCCGGAAACGGGAAGCTGCTTTAGTTGGAACGGTTTGCTCTCACATTCAAAACATGATTACTGGAGTGACCAAGGGCTACACATACAAGCTAAAGATTGTTTTCTCTCATTTTCCCATATCTGTTAAGATTAAGGAGAGCATGGTTTCAATTGAAAACTTCACAGGCGAGCGAAGTCCTCGCTGGGCAAAGATTATGGGCGATGTCAAGGTTTCAGTGAAGGAAGACGACGTTATTGTTCAAGGTATAAATCTTGAGGATGTAAGCCAAACAGCAGCCAACATTGAACGCGCAACCAAGGTGAAGACGAAGGACCCGAGAGTTTTCCTAGACGGTATCTTCATCTACGAGAAAAAAGAGGGCATGATGGCATGACCCAAAAACCAACTAGAGAACAAGCGTTAAAACTACGAACGAGACTGAAGAGCAAGAAACCTAAGTTCAGACGGCAAGAGAGCTGGCGATATAAAAGAGTGTCGCAAGTTTGGCGAAGACCAGACGGAATGGACAGCAAGATGCGTCGAAAAGTCAAGGGTTGGCCAAGATCCGCAGAGATTGGTTATCGAGGTCCGAAAAAGGCTCGCAACCTTCACCCCTCGGGCTACGAGGAAATTTTGGTAAGGAACGTGGACGATCTTGCCAAGGTTGACCCGAAAATCCAAGCTATTAGAATTGCTCATACCGTTGGCATGAGGAAACGGGCTGAGATTTCTATGCGAGCGGGTGAAAAGCACATTTACATTGTGAATCCGCTGCCTGAGGAGAAACCTGCCGCTGAGGCGGAGGAAGCCGAGGAGGAAGAGGCCGAGGAAGTAACCAAAGAGGAAGAGGAAGGTAAAGAGGCAGAAAAAATGGCTGAGACGGAACCCGAGGCAAAGGTTGTGCAGGGGGAGGGGGAAGGGGAAGGGAGGTCCACGGAGGAAGAGAAGAGTTGAGTCTCAAAGGTCAACGGCATCTTGCTGCTAAGCTCCTCAAGGTGGGTGTAAACCGAGTTTGGATTGATCCAAATCGAAACGAGGATGTTGAAGTGGCTATAACAAGGGCTGAGATTAGGAAACTTATCCATGAAGGCGCCATAAGACAGCTGCCAGCCCATGGTGTGAGTCGTGCTCGAGCGAAGATTTTGCACGAAAAGAAGAAGAAGGGGTTGAGGCTTGGTCCGGGAACGAGGCAGGGTTCGAGCAGGGCGAGGATTACAAAAAAGGATGCTTGGATGCTTAGGATTCGTGCTTTGAGGAAGAAGCTGCGAGAGTGGAAGGTTAATCGCTCGATTTCTGAGGGTGCTTATCGGCAATTGTATATGGTTGCTGGAGGAGGAAGGTTCAGCTCGATTGCGGATATGGAACGTTATGCTAAAACTCATGGCATGTGGAGGAAACGTTGAGAATGGCTACTGGACCGAGTTACCGGGTTGCTTTTCGAAGGCGGAGAGAGGGAAAAACAGACTATCAACTGCGGCGGGGTCTTGTTCTTTCGGGAATCCCTCGCTTTGTCGTTAGGGGATCGCTCAGAAATGTTACTATTCAGATAGTTAAGGCTGAGATGAATGGGGATAAGGTCATCGTTTCAGCTCACTCTGGGGAATTATCAAAAAAATTCGGTTGGCTCGGCGACACAGGCAACATTTCAGCTGCTTACTTAACTGGTTTGTTATGCGGTTTCAAGGCTGTTGGTCTCGGAGTTAAAGAAACGGTTTTGGACATTGGTTTACATTATCCCTCTAAAAGTTCCAAGGTTTTTGCAGCTCTCAAAGGCGCACTCGATGCTGGATTAACTATTCCTTTTGACAAGGAGAAACTGCCAGATGAAAAGAGAATAATGGGTCAACACATCGTGGAATATGCAAAACGGTTGTCATCCAGCCAGGAAGCATATCAGAAACAGTTTTCTGCACAATTGGCAAGAGGATTGAAACCTGAAGAAATCAGCTCGCATTTTGCGCAGGTGAAAGAAAATATTGTTTCATCGATGAAAACGGCTGAAACATCAATGGAAAAGGTACAGACTGAGCTCTCTGCCGAGGAATTTGAGGAATCCTCGGAAGAACAAGAAACAAAGGAGAAAAAGTAATGGCGCATAGGAGAAGGGGAGTAGAATCGAGGAGAACGAGGGAGCGAGTGGAAGGTTGGACCCCGCGTACAAGACTGGGAAAAATGATTCAGGAGGGGCGAATTTCCTCTATGGAGGAAATCTTCACTGAAGGACAGAAAATAAGAGAACCCGAAATAGTTGATGTCTTGTTGCCCGACCTTCAGGAAGAAGTTATTAACATCAATCTGGTGCAGAGGCAGACCGATGCGGGCGAAAAATCTCAGTTTAAGGCAATTGTGGCTGTAGGCAACCGAGACGGCTACATTGGCTTGGGCTCGGGCAAGGCAAAGCAGGTGCGCACGGCTATTGAAAAAGGAGCAATGGACGCTCGCTTGAACATCACTTTGGTTCGGAGAGGCTGTGGCAGTTGGGAGTGTGGATGCGGCAAGCAGCATTCGCTTCCCTTTCAAGTGAGGGGCAAGTGTGGCGGTGTTGAAATCTTGCTTGTTCCTGGGCCTCGAGGGCTCGGGATAGTTGCGAGTGAGGCGGCTAAGGTTATTCTCGGCCTAGCTGGCGTGAACGACATTTGGACGAGAAGTTTCGGCTCTACACGAACCGTGCCCTCGTTTGCCTGTGCTGTTTTTGACGCTCTGCGGAAGACCTATAGACTTGTAACTCCTGTGGAATGGGTGAGATAAGATAATGGAGCAACCCAAGAAATATCTGGCTGTGGTGCGTGTTCGAGGCGTCAGCGACATTTACAAGGAAATCAAAGAAACAATGAACATGCTTCACCTTGGGAGGAATTGTCACGCCACGCTCATTGATAACCGACCATCATACTTGGGCATGCTACGCAAGGCGCAGAACTACTTAGCTTGGGGCGAGATTTCGAAAGAAACCTTAGCTCTTCTCTTAGAAAAACGTGGAAGACTCGTAGGTAATAAGAAATTGAGCGATGAGTACGCCCAAAAAATTGGAAGGAAATCGTTGGAGGAGTTGGCTGAAGCCCTCTATAAAGGAGAAGTTGATTTTCATGGTTTACCTAGCATGAAGCCTGTCTTCCGTCTGCATCCGCCCAGTAAGGGCTTTAAAGGTAAAGTTAAGCGAAGCTATGCCTCAGGCGGTGTTACTGGATACCGGGGCGAAGCAATCAACAATCTTCTGCAGCAGATGATTTGAGCGATACATTTTTGTTCTCAGTTGTCCTAACTGGTAAGAGCACGGAGAAGACAGGCTTGAGCGAGCGCTGGTGGCGACGCAGAAGACGCTTTGACCCATGGTTCAGAGACTTTTTTGAAGAAGCCGATGAAATGGAGAGAATAATGTTTAACATGATCCGTCAAGCCTTCGGAACCCCCGCAGAAAGAGAGAAGGCGCGAAGGCGCTACGTTCAACAGTTTGGAGGTTTTCACTCAACTCACTCGGGCGGTTCCCAAATCAGCGAGGAGCACGAACCGTTGGTTGATGTGTTTGTACAGGATACGGAAGTTGTTATCGCGGCTGAGCTACACGGAATCAACAAAGACGCAATTGAAGTTGATGCTACAGAAGACAAGGTGACAATCTCAGTGGATTCAACCAAACGAAAGTACTTCCGAGAGCTGAATCTGCCAGCCAAAGTTGACCCCAAATCATCGACTGCCTCATACAAAAATGGTGTCTTGGAAGTACACCTGAAGATTGTTGGTGAGAGACTTCTCATAAAGTAGTTTTCGTTTAACTTCTTGGTGGTGTCTAGAAAAAAGTTGGAGAAATGAGTTACTCTATTTTTATGGGTTCTCCCTTTGGTTTCTTTTCTTCTTTAGTCTTTGTCAATGTGACTTCGAGGACGCCGTTTTTGTACGCAGACTTTGCGGTTTTTGGATTAACATTTGTGGGAAGTTCGACTTCTTTGAAGTATTTGCGTTGGGCTGTGTCAACCGAAATGCTCAGTGTTTTCTCAGTTCCGTAGAGTTTGATGTCGTTTTTCTCAACACCAGGCAATTCAACCACAACTTTCACTTCGCTGTTCGTGCTTATGACATCGACGAGTGGTTCCCTTTCCTCTTTGATGTCCAAGCTTGGTCGTCTTGGGCCAAAGGGCACCTCAGGCTTTAATGAAGGCTTGACGTTGCCGAATTCCCTTATCTGCGGCTTGCCGTCTGGCCCTATAGTCATGGAATACCCATAAACGAAGGGTCCCCACTCCTTGACTGTTGAACCGTCTGGCATGCGGCGTTCCCGAATGAAGTCTTTAGGCAGGCGTGTTGTGAAATCTTTGAATTCCTTTTGCATCATCTCTTCCATGCCGCGCATTATCTCGTCTATGTCGCCGAACATCCAATCTCTGGAGAAGGGTCGGCGCATGCGTCTCCTGAACCATTCGGGGAAGTCTTCATCCGACATTTTTTTCACGCTCGCTTTCATTTAAAGGAGTTCATTCAGGATTTATACGCTTTTCTTTTATGTTGCCAAAACGTTGGCGAGCAAAAGAAGGTTTAAGTCTAAGGGTTTTTCGGTTTTACAAGATTTCTCAAGACTTACAGTGGATATTTGACCATTTTGAAGTCCAACTATCCTACTGCCCTGTCCCTTCAAAAGCAACTCGACGGCTTTGCTTCCGAAAAGGCTGGCTAGAAGTCTGCTGCGGGCTGTTGGGCTTCCCCCTCGTTGAGCGTACCCTAGGACGCTGATTCGCACTTCAGAACCGGTGCGTCCTTCGATTTCTTTTGCAAGCAAACCTGCGTCTCCTGCACCCTCCGCCTTAACCATTATGCTGGATTTCTTACCCTTTCGGCTGTTTTCCTTTAAAGTCTGAAATATGTTCTCTCTTTTGGATTTGATTTCTGGAACGATGATGATTTCAGCGCCTGCTGTTAGGCCTGCTGTGAGGGCCAAGAAACCTCGAGTTCGTCCCATAACTTCAACTATAAAGGTTCTCTCGTGTGAAATCGCGGTGTCACGGATTTTGTCGATTTCTGTAACCGCCGTGTTTACAGCTGTGTCGAAGCCTATGGTCTCGTCTGTGCCGTAAACGTCGTTGTCGATTGTAGCTGGCACCCCTACCAGCAGCGCGCTGGTTTCTCTGCTTAGGTCCAATGCGCCGTTGAAAGATCCGTTCCCTCCAATAACCACCAATCCATCAACTCGGTTGCTTGAGAGTGTCTGAACCGCTCTTCTGACTCCCTTCTTAGTTGCGAATTCTGGACTCCTTGCGGTATGAAGGATTGTGCCCCCGAGCTGCAGAATTCCGCCAACAGAGCGAGGTGTCAGAGGGCGAGAATCGTCCTTCATCAAACCTTCCCAACCTCTGTGAAAACCCACAACTTCAAAATTCCTTGAAGAGGCTATGCGGACAATGGCTCTGATAGTGGCATTCATGCCTGGCGCGTCTCCACCAGTTGTGGCAACGCCTATCTTCTTCAAACCTTAACTCTCCTCTCGCCAAAGCATCAGTTTCTAAAAAAGATGTTAACAACAGACGTTAGAAATAAGCTTAGGCATTATGCGTACCTCTCTTCTTTCCATGGGTCAGCTGTGTTGCTGTATCCTCTTTTCTCCCAGAATCCTAGTTCCTGTTCTTGGGTGAACCTCAGCTTTCTCACCCATTTTGCGCTTTTGTAGGCGTATTTCTTAGGCACAACTAAACGCAGTGGCCCCCCATGCTCAGGCTCCAAGGGCTTACCATCCAATCCGTAAGCTAGCAGTACGTCGTTGTCAAGCAGGATTTCAAGGGGAAAGCTCGTGGTGTAATTTCCTTCAGCCACAACTATCACATATTTGGCTTCTTTCAGAGGCCTAGCTATATCAGAAATGGTTTTGAATGCAACTCCTTCCCACTTGTTGTCAAGCCTGCTCCATCCAGTGACGCAGTGAAAATCGCTTTCACTCAACACTTTGGGAAGATTCAAAAACTCCTTGAACGTTAGCCTTAACGGATTCTCAACTAAACCTTCAACCATAAAATCCCATGTCGCTGGGTCAAACTTGGGTACGAAACCTACATGCAAAACTGGAAATTTTGAAACAACCCTCTGATTGGGAGGAACCCTCTGCTTTTCCCAGGTCATAACTATCGACTTCTCAAGAAGATAATTCTTTGTCTCACAATTATCCTTTTCATGGCGTGTGCTCACAATCTGTGACTACAAGATATGCTCCTCACATGTGACTTCAAGATATGCTCTCGCCATGTGCGTCGCCTTTTATACAAACCTCAGCCGCTCCATGAATTCGACAAGGCTGAAGGAGGTGACAAATATGGCAAGTCTCGCAAGGAGTGAATGGAAAGAACACGCTGAGGATGCGAAGGCAGAGTTAGATCTGGATATGATTAAAGCCCAGTGGCGCAATCTGCTGGTAAACAGAGCAATATAGAAAGCAATAACCCCTCTTATTTTTTTAAGAATTTTTGGGTTGTCCTATTGTACACCCGCCTTCGAATTTCTTGGTATTGAGATGTATAGCTAATTATTTATTTGGAACCATGTTACCTCTTGAATTATGATTTCGATAGTAGGGGCAGGGAAAGTAGGGAGTTCTGCAGCGTTCAATATCTTAAGATTCAGAATTAGCGACGTAGTTCTAATCGATGTTGCGGAAAACTTAGCTCATGGCGAGGCGCTTGATATGATGCAGGCTGCGCCGGCCATAGAGTTCGATGGAAAAATCTTGGGAACCAGCGACTTCAGTAAAATGAAAGGTTCAGAACTTGTGATCGTAACGGCGGGCGAAGCGAGAAAACCCGGAATGACTAGATTTGACCTAACGTACAAAAATGCAAAGATAGTTAAATCCATAGTGAAAGAAGTTGCTAGGTATGCTCCCGACTGCATGCTTCTGCTTGTTACAAATCCGGTTGACATCATGACATACACAGCTTACAAGGAATCAGGTTTTGGGAGAAACCGAGTTTTTGGGATGGGCAACATTCTTGATACTTTGCGCTTTCGATCCTACATTGCGATGGAATTGAATGTTTCAAGAGAGGATACGCGTGCGTTGGTCATTGGGGAACATGGAGATTCGATGGTTCCCCTTGTCAACTATGCTTCTGTTTCAGGGATACCCATAACCGATTTGCTTACAAAAGAACGAATTGAGAAGATAGTAAATCTGACAAGAACCTCGGGCTCTGATGTCATTAAACTGAAGGGATCAACAACTTATGCTCCAGCAGCCGTCATTGCGATCATGGCTGACGCCGTTATCAGGGGCAGAAACAGGGTGATGGGTGTTTCTACGTATCTGCAAGGCGAATATGGATTCTCAGATGTTTCAATTGGCGTGCCAGTTATTCTCGGTAGAAATGGTGTTGAACGAATTTTGGAACTCGAATTAACGCCTGAAGCAAGGAAAAGCTTTGAAAGTTCTGTCTTCATCATCAAGGAAGCTATACTGAAACTGGATGAACAAAAAAGTGAGTGAACAGGCGAGAAATAGCGAATTTCAACAGTCAAAATAGTCTATATTCATGGAACATGGTTGAGTTATTGATCCCATTTCTGTGCCTATGCTATTTTAGATGACGATTTGTTTCCTCAACTTTATCTGCTTATTTCTTTTTGCTTCAAAATGGCTTGTTAAGAGACTTCCAACTGTCAGCGGAAGAACTCCGACGAAGAATGAGGTGATGTTGGACGTTAAGAACCCGATTGCGACGATTAACAATCCAAAACCAGCTATAGTCCAACTTATTCTTTCATGCTGTTTGGTTTTCTCTATTTCGTCGTTAATGTCGCGCAACACTTTGATTTGTTCTTTTGCAGAAGGGGTCAGTGTGTTCAGGTATTTGTATTCGCACTCCTTTGAGCATATGGCAATGTCTAACATTTTATCGTTGAACAAAAACTCGTCAGTCATCTTCTTGCATACTGAGCAGGGTCTTACTTTCCGCATGATATTGTTCAACTTTTCTATTCCTTTTTTTACTCCGCCTTTCCCAAACTTGGGATTGACCAAGGAATTCTCAAACCGTAGGTTATGCTGTCTTCTATGTAGAAAACATAGAAAGTTAAACCTTTCATCTCATTGAAATGCACGCGCGCATCAAGCTGTGTGTGCTGTAGAAACTTCTCGCGCTCGCCCAACATTAGATGACTATTTCACAACTGCCAAGACTCTAATATAATCCGCGGTATCTGCACACGTGTCTGCTATTTGTTCCATACACTCCAAGAGATCCCTCAATATTATCATTGAAGCGAAGTCGAGCTCCTTGGTGTATTTGGAAAGCGATGCTTTTGCTTTTAAGTACTCGTCGTCAACAATATTCTCCTGCTGGTCGACTTTTTTCGCGAGTTCCCTTGCTTGAGGTGGAGCAATGCTGAGCATTTCTATAGTAGAACCCAATAGATCTGACTCTTTCACCAAGGTCTCCGCTATCTTCACGTTTGCATTCCAAATCTCTGACGGAACTTTTATGTCCAGCAAAATCTTAACGTTTCGCGCTGCGTCCTTAACCTGATCAGCCATCACATCTAAGCGTTTTACTATATGCATTAAATCTTCTCTGTACTTAGACGGTAGAGACTCCCTCGTTAATTCCTCAAAAACCAATCTTCGCAGATCATCGATTGTCATTTCATCCGCAAATAATGTTTTTAGTCGTTCTTCGATCTCTGCACGCTTGCCTTCAGCGAAAGCTGTGATGGCTTCCTTTAGCTCTGTAACTGTTTTTATGGCCATTGCTATCTCGTTGCGTGCAAGATTAAGAGTTTTTGATTTACGGCGGAGGTCCAACCAAGTAAAAATTTTATGAGTTGCCAAGATTCCCATCAGCTCTTACATTTTAATACAACAATCTAAAATCACTTTTGGTATTATGTCATAAGTTCGAAATCGCCACGCTCTTTCTAAAAAAGCCGCACCACTAGCATGACAACAGCTGCGAGTATTCCGGGGCATACAAAGCTGAGAATCCATGCGAGGCTGAACATCTCAGTCAATCGCACATTCACCTTAGCTTTTGTGGCTAATCCTGTCCCTATCATAGAGCTTATCAATACGTGAGTGCCAGACAACGGTATGCCGATATATGCGAAGGGGAAAATAATCGCTGTTGCTGTTATCTGAGAGACAAAAGCAGCACTTGGCAGAAGTCTAACCATTCTAACGCCCACTGACCCAACAACTATCCTGCCTAAGACAAACAGTCCGAAGGACATTGCCAGTGCACATACAAGTCGACTCATTAAAGGGTCGAACAACCCATACAACATGCCTGCAGAATTTCCAACATCGTTTCCCCATCTTGAGAATTGTAAAAGAAACGTGCTGAAAATCAAAAGTTTTGAAAAATATCTCTCATATTTATCATGGTCCTTTGATTTACTGTGTTTGACGTGAAAAACTGCTTTAGTTAACAAATATGATTCCAAAAAACCTATTAGAAGAGAAATCAGCCATCCTTCTATTATTGCTGTGACTCGACCAATTTATGCCACTTAAGCTAATGGTGATCAGGCCGTACCCGATAAGAGCGCTGATCGTTGAATGGGTCGTTGATACGGAATATCCTCTATAGGAAACCAATGTCAGCCAAGTGGATGAGGAGAATAGTATGATCAAAGCGCATTCTAACGTCATTGGTTGCAGTAAGAGTTCTGAGCCAACGCATTTCTGTACGTTTTCTCCTAAAAAACTGCTCCCATAAGCCCAGCAACGCTCCCCATTAGTATTGCCGTATTCACGTCTAGCGATCTTCCGCTTACAACTGGCGCCACAGTTTCATCATTAGAACCGATAGACCAAGCATTGTATAACACAAAAGCAACTAGGGCTATTGTTGGCAGCAAGGCGCATCTTTACATAGAAGAGTCAGGTAATTTAAAAAACTAATTGTGTCCGCGCTTCAGTTGCTGACTATGAACGTAATCCAGCTAACTTCAAGGCTATTTTTGATAGGTTGAGATTGTTTATCTTTTCGACTTCTTTGACCCATTCTTGAGGTAATGTACTTGGGTAAAGGGCGGCAGTTATGCTTCCAGCCATCGATGCAATTGAATCAGCATCTCCTCCCTGGTTGACAGTACCCAATATTGCTTCTTTGGCGTTTGGAATTCCGTAGGCGAGACTCAAAGCGTAGGGAACTCCCTCGCAAGCTAGAAAGCCAGGAGTCAGAACACGGCGAAGATCTCTGGCCAGTTCAGAACCATTGTAACTCTTTGCAAAGTTTATCCCAGCTAAGATTCTGTCGGTTGGAGGTCGACCGTCGTCGTTACCTAGCGTTTCTCCCAATCTCGCCGCTTTAATAGCAAATTCAAATACTTTCTCCTTTTCCCATCCTTCAACCGCTGCGGAGACTGCGGCTGCGACGGCACAAGCTCCGGATAAGGCAGATCTTGCTCCATGAGTCATCGAACACGCTGAATCCACGTCTTTAATAGTCTTTTCCAAATTCTCAGGTCTGTTGATAATTCCTATGGGTGAGACTCTCATAGGTGCACCGTTGCGATCTCTCCACTTAGCAAATTCGGCAATCCTGTCCTCACCAAGTCGAGCAGCCCTAGAAAAGTCGTCCCAACCCGGCCATCCTTTGATTTTTGTCTCATCGTCAAGGATTCTTTGAATAATGTCTTGCCGATCCACACGTCCTTTGTTAATAATTGAAATAGCAACTAACAAGGTAAACCTTGTGTCATCAGTGATTTCGGCATATCCCCAGGTGAATTTGCTTTTTGGCTGAAGAGGCTTACGGAAACTCTGCACGTAAGCTCCATAATTAGCGAGAACCTCCTCAGGCCAGTATCCTTCAGTCATCTTACCCATCGCGTCGCCTACGGCAACCGCCCGAATACAAGCAACGGCTCTATCTTCAATTAAAAACCCATCCATCGATGACATATCGCCCCTAGGATGTTCTACTTGAAGTTCTATCACATTTCTACTTTCTACCAGTAGTAAGAGTGATCTTGTCTATTAGAAGCCATGGATCACCAGAGTTGCTTGAAACATATTTTCGTAAAGCTTCTAGCCCTTGCTTGAAAGCTGACTGGCTAATAATAATGAGAGCAGAAATAGATTTCAGTTCAGCTTTTCTCAGTCTTTCCTCTGCTGACCTAAATGTTTGTTGTACTACTGTTTCCGATGAAACTTCAGTGAATCCAACACTCATAAACCATTTTTCAACCTGTTCCACGCTTGGAACACGAGCTTCATCAAGCTGGATGGTTTCTGGAAAAAATCTATGCTCTGGGTCGTCACGAATATGCTCTATGGCTCCATAACGGTTGAGAATTACTCCTCCTGGTCTTAAGACGCGGTAACATTCTTTTACAACCTTTAGAGGCTCATCAACGTGGTGAAGAAGGTGTGACATGAAGACAGCATCAAATGACCCATCGGAATAAGATAACGATGTCGCATCCTGCAAATCCCATCTAATATGTGGCTCTCCTTCTTTTTTTCTTGCTTCTCTGAGCATTTCCTCGGATTTATCAGCACCTGTAACAGAATACCCTAATCTGGTTGCTATAGGAATCGAAAATCTTCCTGTGCCACAGGCCAGGTCAAGAAATTCTACTTTTTGTTGAGAATCTATTTTCTTCGAGATGAGTTTTATCCATAGTCCTAGGTATTCGTCAGGTAAAGTGCGCGCAGCATCAAACGTATTTGCTATTCGTTTGTAATCTGCTTTTCTAATGCTCATAATCGAGCATCCTACAGTTTTATTAAAATTCGAGCATCCTTGCAAAAGCTTTTGGGCTCCTTCTTGAGCATCATTCATTAAGTTGTCTTCTTCTGTTGTCAGAATTCTTCTGCATTCTACAACGACTGCACTCGCAATGCTTTTTAGGACTTGGCATTTTGAGTTCTATGCACACGCTTAGTGAGGAGAGCTTCATTGCAGAAAACGTCTAGAATTCTCCCTGAAGTCTACTTGGTCGGGAGTTCTGAAATATCGAATTGTGGAGATTGTATAGTTTACGTTGTAGATTGTAACAGTGAGCTGGCACTAGTTGATGCTGGTGTCAGCGAAGACATAAGTAGGATTTGCAGAAACATCAAAAGCGTGGGGTTGAACCCGAAGCTTATTTCAACTTTGTTCATCACTCATTCACATGTAGATCATATTGGAGGGGCGGCATCTTTCCGAAAAACATACGGATGCAAAACCGTGGCACACGAGTTAGACAGCGATGCTTTGGAAACGGCGAACCCTGAATTAACAGGCGCCGCTTTGTATAATCAGATATTGATTCAATGTGTGGTGGATGTTAAACTTTCAGGTTCTGAGGGAGATATTTCCGTGGGGAACAAGATGTTCAGATGGATTCATACACCGGGGCATACGCCGGGAAGCATTTCGATACTTCTCAACACCTCGGGTGGCAGCGTTCTGTTCGCGCAGGATGTTCATGGTCCATTCATGCCTCAGTTTGGCTCCAACATTTCAGATTGGGCTAAATCCATGAATAAACTCATCGGGTTGGATTTTGACATCCTTGCGGAAGGACACTTTGGAATTTACAGACCTAAAAACCGAGCGATTGAATACATTAAATCTTATTTGACCCACTACGGGTATCCTTGAACACAAGCCAGCGTGCGCCGCTAGGACCTGCAACCACCAAAGTGAAAGAACTGGAAACATCAGCCTCTCCTTCCCACAGATAGTTTTGGTGCGTGCGTTGATGATGAGGCTTGACAAAAGTGGGCTACTTACCTAGGCTAAACCGCTACAAAACAGGCGCTCATTTCCATAAAAGGGCGAAAAAGAAGGAAGATTCTACCATTGCGTTGCATCTGCTTTCTGCCACATCTTCGAAGATTCTTCGACGCGGTCAAGCCACTCTTCGACTACTGCATTAAGAGATGTTCTTGCTCAATTTGGAGACTATGTCGGGCTCGATCTAGTATAGTAAACGTGCAGCAAGGGTGTTTCTCTAGAATATTCACGCATCATGATATCTAACCATTGAGTTCTGCCGGACTTTCTAAACCACTGGATGGCAGGTCTTAGTTTTGTCGTTTGCCCCGGCCCATAAGAAGTCGAAAAGCGCAGCAATTCTTAAATATCTATTGATTTTCGTATAACATGAAAACAATTGACGTTTGATATCTACAGGTTTCTTGATTCCTTAAAGGACTCTATAGATACAATCTTGATTGTCCTAGGGACTTTTTTCATATTTTTGACTGTGCCTTCCCTGACCCCGGATAATCAATGGTTCTCTGCGTTAAGTCTTTTAACCGGGGTTATTTTAGTGGTTGCTGGCGTCGCTCTGCACTTTGAGTCGTTTAAGTGGAAGGTTCCGTCCTTGGAAGGATTTGGCGCTATTATAATCTACGCCTCTTTTGTTCTCATGGCGGTTGCGGTCATATCTGCATTTTTCGCGTTGCCAGAAGGAATAGCTGCAATACCAGCGCATCAGAGCAGTTACAGAGCGGTGGATGAACATGGCTCGCCTTTTGGGTTCGTGACACCAGGTCCTCCAAGCGGGTATTTTTTGGTTGTGCTACTTGATCGCCCAAATGCTTGGTTTGCAACACCACTTATGATAACTGGTATAGGCCTCTTAGTTTTCGGTTTTCTTCTGAAGTTTGCCCGGGACATTTTCTAGGCTAGTCGATTCTCTGCGTGTTCAAATACACATCCAGTTCAGAATGAACTCGACTCATCTGGAGAACTCATTGAGACACTGCAACTGGAGTGCGGAGCTCGGTTTGGGATTTCCTAGATTCTTAAGGCTTGTTGTGACAAAATCGGACTACTACCCCGGTAATTCACATATTAGAGTCTGATATGCGTGGTCTTGTCTGGTGTCACGTATGTAGCTTCAGACGGGAATATTTCCAGAAGAGTATAATTCGGGTCGTCTACGCTTTCCCAATGTTTGCTGAAGAAATCACAGTGCCTCGCGAGTTTTGTCTTGACTTGCTTGTCTGTGATTATTTTTGCCAAACCGATCATTCTTATGCAGCAATCTCTATTTCCTTTTTTGCACACAAGGGAGAATTCCACTTTCGGGTTTTTCTGTATTTGTTTAATCTTTTCACTCCATGTGTCTGCTGTTACCCAGAATTTACGGTCAAATTTGATCAGTGTTACAGGTCTGACTCGAGGTTGATCACCATCTATGGTCGCCAAGAATACATGTTGAAAATCCTTGAATTGCTTCCATATTTGTTTGATGGAATTTTCTTTGCCCAAAGAGGCTTCACCAGTAAATACATTCTTACTCATGTCTTCATTTCTTCTTTTCCTTTTTTTCCCTGTAGAATTCGATGTAGCTGCAGAGTTCACAATAGTAAGGTTGAATTTTGAAGCCGTACTGCTTCGATTTCTTGGGTTCTGGTCGAGTGCACCTGAAAGCGTCGTTTAAGGTTTTTTCTGAACCCTTAACCGTTTTTCCGCCACATTTGGCACACTTCTTAACTCCACTCATGGCTAATTCCATCCTTCCCCTGTAGAGTCCTAACCCTTTTTTTGGCTGTCATTAGATTTTTGCTCCCAGGTTTGGACGTAGTGCGGGTTGGAACTTCTTTTGATATTATACGCATGTTTTTCGCCTCAGCAAAGAAAAAAGCATAATCGCCCGCTACATGCAAGAATACATCTAATGGCAGTTTTGTTGTTTCAATGATATACATTGACTCTTTATCGCTGATGTCACATCCTGCCATTGTTCTAGGCTCCTATTCAAGGGTATTCCTTTAAGGTTTCCATAAAATATTCACTCTTATTCCGAGGTGCCCTAACCAAATCAAAGAACACAAATTTTATATAATACGCTTGATAGGACAAAATGGCTACAATTTTACAAAAATCGAGATAGGAGAGTAGTATGGAGCATGGGCGCAATCAAGATTGTGTCATGGAATATTTGTGATCTGGGACGCCTTACTAAAGATTCGCTCAGCCAAACCCAGCAAAAAAGGAGGGAATCCATAATTCGTGAGATCCAAGATCTCTCACCAGACATTCTTTGCATTCTCGAAGGCCCAAAGGGTGAAGAAAGGATTGATCTGATTTCAAATGAATGGTTAAAGGGCGAATGGCTCCCTATGAAATCCAGTGACCGAGAGTATGCGACGCAAGGAGAACAATGGATTTGGTTTCTTGTCCGCAACAAATTTTCTGATAAGGCCTCGTTACTTCCTACCGCGACTTGGGATGCATTTGCGGGATCTTCTTGGAAATACCATTTATGGGGCGAATTCGAGGAAAAAGCCCATAAACACTATCGCCATCCGCAAGTCCTGATTTTCAATTGGAACGGGTTGCGTGTTGAATTCATCGGCCTGCACCTTAAAAGCAAGTTCATCAACAAGGGGGAAAAGATGTGGAAAGCTGGCGGTCAACAGCAACAAAACTTCATACGAGAGGCTTTGACGGCTCGCATCAAGATGACGACCGAAGCCACCAATGTCCGAGCTTACATCGACGCCAAGTTCAAGCAAATAGAAAACCCTGCGATTTTTGTTATGGGAGACCTGAATGATGGTCCCGGAAAAGAATACTTTGAAGAAACCCACCTATTCTTTGATTTGCTCTCAAACATTCAAGGGGACGTCTTTTTCGCGCGTAAATTTCTGAATCATGCATTATTCGATTTTGCTGATGACCTGCGATGGAGCACTTATTTCAAGGATTTTGTAGATCCGGATAGGAACCCGCATATATTGCTTGACCATATCTTGTTCACCCAAGGATTAGTTGATGGCTCTCTCCCTTTGAAGATTGATGCGCATGCTGGTAGGGTTGAGCATGAGATTCATGATTTGATAAATGCCTCACTTCAGAAAAATGCCCAAACGAGTGATCACAAGCCTGTTTCAGTAATCGTCACAACAAGCGATCAGAAGTAAAAAGATTAGAAAAGTACAGATGCCTTGGACAAGATCAAGATGGGAAGACTGGAATCGGTTACCTTTAAACTGCGGCCTCAAGAGTGGCAAAATACGCTATTGCAATGCCTATTGAATCGTATATCCCATGCATCAATGCGGAAGCAGTGGTGTTTCCACCAGTCTTCTGCCACACATAGCCCAAAACCAAACTTATAGCAAATATTGGAAAAATGGCATATGGGGAGTTCAGACCGTGTAGAAACCCGAACAGAAGGGATGCAATCAAAAGGCTCTTCGTCTTGCCAAGCGAGTTTTCAAAACCCTTCTGGACAAAGCCTCTGAAAGCTAACTCTTCACATGGTCCAACCATGCCTAGAGAGAGAGCAATCATTGCACCCAGTTGAAGAGGGTTTCGGGGTGTTAAGGATTTCGCGAGAAGCTCGCTCATGGGGTCGGGTCCAAGAATAGTTTCTTGAAAAGCGAAGACAATTGCGGCTAGGAAGAGGAGAAGCAGTGCAGCAACGGATACAATGGTTAAGATCTTGAAGTTTACTTTTTTTAATCCAAGTTCCTTCAGACTGGCATGTTTATACCTTGCGAAAGAAAGTGTGACTGCTAGAAAAATTGTTTCATTTACGGGTATGACTAAGATCGCAAAAGGAAAAGGCAGATCTAAATAATCTATCCTCAAGCCATACAATACAAGTCCGAGTATGATGGAACTCAGCAAGATTGCGCCGACTAAGGCCAGATAACAGGTTAGTGCAAGCTTTGCTCTCCATTCAGTCTGACTGTTCATCTACTTCCCTCACACCCATCCGAGACATGCAATAGATTTCGGTACCATCTCTTTTTATGACTTGGGGATGAGTATCCATTCCGATTCTAAAGAACCTATAGAATCTTCGACGAACTAAACAATGATTGCAAACGGTTGGATTTGCTAGCTCTCTTCCTTTCAATCAAAAAAACACTTATCACAGCATATCAAAGCACGCCCTGAGTATTCGGCAAAGCAAGATTTGCCAAATGAACCTGAAAATACGCTGTATTCCATGGGTGGTGCAGTGTGGGGACTTGAGCCCAATCAGAGCTGGAGATGTCTCCACTGGCTCCCGCAACACTCCTTCTTTTTTCTGCAAGGAATCGTTCGCTGAAGCTTTAAATAGTTATTTCGTAAAGGCGAGGGCTACTAAGGTTGAGTGACTAGAGTGGTTCCACCCAGAGATGAGAAAAAGTCTTCTAAACCTGAGAGATGCGATCGAATGATTTTTGAATTCTATGAACAGCAGAGCGCCATCACCGACCCAGGTGTCTACGCTCACTTGTTTGATGATTTACCTCATGATGTTTCGCGTCTTGTTAATATCGTTCAAGGATGGCTTATTTCTCTTCCGTGGAGCGAAGCCTACGGTTTGGATATACCGCCCGAAAGACATAGGGAAATCTACTTAAGGACAGTTCCGGAAATGCTGAAAGGGATTCTTGAACTGGACTCTTCATCGCTTATTGCGGAACGTCCCCTTGAGAAACGCAAGGTGAGCCTTTGCCGGGACTTCGCCGTTCTACTTGTTTCCATTCTGCGTCATCAAAGCGTTCCAGCACGTGCACGTGTGGGCTTTGCTAGCTACTATCGCGCTGGGACTCCGAGGCATTGGGATCATCGCCTCGCAGAATACTGGAATGCGAAATCTAATCGCTGGGTGCTCGTTGATGCGATGGCTGACAAGACTCAACTTGAGCGTTTAAGGTTCCCAATTGACCCTCTAAATATTGACAGAAGTTCGCAATTCCTCTTAGCTGGCGAGGTCTGGCAACGATGCCGCTCTAGAAAGGCGAATCCCGCGGAATTCGGAGACAGCCCTGATGACCTGGGGATGCCTCCTATACGCTACGCGCTACTTCATGATTTCGATTACCTGAACAAGAATGAGCTCATAGGTTTCGATGCATGGCATGATCTCATCAATAAGCCTGAAAATGAAGTGACCAAAGATGAAAGGGAATTGCTTGACAGAATAGCAAATGTGACCAATCACGTTGACTCTCATTTCAACGAATTGAGAAACCTGTACCAGTCAACCCCGTATGGTCAGACAACTCGGCGTCGGTTGTCAAAATAATGTTCTATTTGGATACCGTTCTAAGACGCTCTGATGAGATGCACATTTTTGCTTTCGATGGTGCGAAGGGTGGGACTTGAGCGCACAGGAGATACGTTTGAAGTAGGTATTTCTCTTCAAGTTTATTGCCTCCTATTCAAGCCTCAATTCTAATTCTGGTTGCTCGGGTTCAGTGAATCCTGCTTTTCTGTAGATGTTAATTCCATCTTTAGATGCGTGAAGATGTAAATACTTGAGCCCCAATGATTCAGCCTCTTTTATCAACTCCCTCAACAATCGGGTACCAATCCCTTTCCTTCTTGCTTCTGGGACCGTATAGAAGTTCAGGAGGTAGCCGAGATTGCCAGATTCAACCCCTCCATATGTCGCTGGTTTTTGCCACACAACCATCCCACTTGTAGCGATTATTCTTCCATCATATTCTGCTAACCAAGCAATAAAATCCTTAGAAGGAATTGCTTCAGTAAAGTATTCAAGAAGGGACTTTCTCACAACGGTAGTTTCATCGTTTTTAGAATGGTTGAAAAGCTCATTAAGAAACCGAACTCTATAATCAACCATAGCTGGAACATCATCGATTGTAGCACGACGATAAACTATCTTCTCTTTTTTAATTCTCATTGTTTACCTCCTCGGTCATTTGACTCTTTAACTATGCCTTACGAAAACCTTTCTCTCAACAGAAGCATAACAATAAGCACAAAACATCACAACAAAAAATGATGATGTCAATAGAAACCCAACGATAGTTGCCAAGGGCTGAATTGCGGCTGTAGCAGTAATCCCCGCTACTGCAAATAGTATTGTGGCAACGATAGCCGACCAGAATCCTAAGTGATAGACATACCTTTTTCCTGTCTGGTCGAACTTGGACACAAGCAATTCCTCAATCTACCATCAATTCAGTTCAGCTATAACTTTTCCGCAGAATCAAAAAACTCGTAGGAGCATTGTGCATCTCGATGAATCGTCACCAAATCAGAAAAAGAGGGAGATTGGGGAGAAAAAACACCGTTACCATGCTTGGATAAACCCCCGTCGTTTTTCCATAGGTGGTGCGAAGGGTGGGACTTGAACCCGTCAAGTAATTCGCCAAGGACACCAAGTCCTTCTTCTCGAGAAATCCATCCTCAGTCTTAAACGTCCACTTTGAGCAACATGAAAGCTGGCTTTTGACAACATACTCTAACTTCACGCTAACTATGTTGTAACTTCACGCTAAACAACATACAAGCGCACATCAAACAGAGCTTAAACCACAACCAGAACCAAAAACAAAACCCAAAACACAAACAGAAACTGTTCAGTCCAGCCTCAAAAAAAATTTCTCACACACATACTAATAGCCCTCTACCCAATGACTGACAATGGTGCGGGGGGTGGGACTTGAACCCACGAAGGCCTACGCCAGAGGATCTTAAGTCCTCCCCCTTAGACCTGGCTCGGGTACCCCCGCCACGTGTTCATTCTCTCTTTTCATGCTGTATTGTTCAACTTAAGCCTTGCTTGATCAAGAACCCGCTGGCTTAGGAGCGTAAATGTTTATTGTCCAACATCAGTGTATTTATGCAAATCAAGGTATCAACAGTGAGGAAATCATTCCAAGAAGACTGGACCTTGCTTCCTTTCCTCGTAACCACATCTGCAGGTTTCATCGTGGCGATACTCGACTTTGTCTTTCTCCAAAACCTCAAGGTTCAAATTTCTGCTCTCGCCGGCTTAGCCATGCTACTAACTGGCGGATACTTGCGCAACAGAGCACGATTGGAACTCAAGAAGAAAGCGGGATTCAGTAGCTTCGCTGCAACCGGAAGACTCCAAATTGTAGAAAACCATCGATTAGTCAAGGATGGACTCTACAAACACGTTCGACACCCAATATACCTAGGCGAAACAGTAAGGAGCCTCGGTTTTGTCCTACTTTTCTCAAGCATCATTGGACTAATACTCATCGCAGCAGCCACAATCTTCCTCCTCTTCCGCATAAGGACAGAAGAAAAAATGCTCACTGAGAAATTTGGCGAGGAGTATCAAGAATACAAAAGAAAAACAAAGAAAATAATACCCCACATCTACTAATGAACATCAACGAGAAAAAAGGGGCATCAAACAACGCCCACGTAACAGCCCCTCGAGCCTTGCCAGATAGAGCTAGAACTTGTTAGTGTTACTATAGCGCAAGTCAACACTAACACATACAGCCCAGCGCTTGTCCCCCATGTTACCAACTAGAAGTTGTACACCACAGTTCAGCGTCTACAAGTACAACTAAACACGCACAGCCCCACCATGAAAGAAGAAGGTACTAAGACGCTTCCTCCTCCTTCTTCTACACAGTTTTCACTGCCCCACATACACAACAACAAGCGTGATGATGATGGCACTATAGCGCATGTCCACTTCATCACGCACCCAGCCACAGCCGCACAGCACAAGGCAATAATGCACGAATGAGCATAAGACACAGTGCCCACAGAGTTGATGCACCATGTCTGGCACTGAAACTCTTCTACCCTACCTCAAAGAACCAGCCAAAAACCAAAATCCAACCATCATCGTAGACACGAGAGAAGCCAACACCGCGCCAAAAATCGTTAAAGGACTAAAGGAGCTAGGCGCAGAAATCCAGCTGGAAACCCTACAAAAAGGCGACTACATAATCAGCGACCAATGCGCCATCGAACGCAAAACAGTACACGACTTCGTCTACACACTCACTCGCCGCTTCCTCTTCGAACAACTATTCAAACTCAAAGAAGTCTACTCCAAACCCTTCATCCTAATCGAAGGCTACCTACCCATCGTATACAGGTTCAGTAAGATTCAACCAGCCTCAGTCTGGGGCGCCATGTTCGCCCTAGCAAAACAGGGAATAAACATGATACACACCAACAGCCACAGAGAAACAACAGACTTCCTCTACACCGCCGCCAAACAAGAACAAATCGCCGAGAAACGACCACTGATAGTACACCCAATCAAGCCAACCGAAACCCTACAAGACCAACAAATATTCTTTCTCGCCAGCCTCCCAAATATAGGAAGGGAGAAAGCCATTTCATTACTCAATTCGTACCAAACACCAACAAACGCCCTATTAAACGTAGACAACTGGAAAAAAGAAGCCTACGGACTCGGCCCCATTATAACCGAAAAAGTCAAACAAGTACTAAACACACCATACACAAAATAAAAAGAGTCAGAAACCATACAGCAAAAAGAAACACTGAGAAACACTGATCACCAACCAAACCAAAGTCTCACTGCGCAAAATTAAAAAATGCAGGAAACTTCGTTCAGCAAATTCAGCGAAAACGTCAAATCCAGCCTTATTACATCTATCAACAACTCATACGGAGACGTGAAGAAAACGGATATTCTGGAGGAGGGAAAAGGAGAACTCCTAGCTTGGCACGACCCAGACGAGAACAGAAAATGGGTCTTAGAAAACAAGCCAAGAAGCCTCGAAGACAAGCGCATGAACCTTGAAGACTCAATTGCCAAATTTGTACAAGACGGCAACTACATCGCCATGGGTGGATTCGGGCACATAAGAGTTTCCATGGCTGCGATCTATGAAATCATAAGGCAAAGGAAACGAAACCTCATTATGGCTGGAAAAACAGCAGTCCACGATTTTGACATATTAGTGGCTTCCGGCTGCGTGAACAAGGTAGAAGTGGCCTATTGCTTCGGACACGAGCTTCGAGGCTTGTCGCCAGCATCCAGAAGGGCTGTGGAAAACGGCAAAGTGAAAGTTGCCGCTGAGATTTCAAACGCTGGTTTCCAATGGCGTTTCAAGGCGGCGGCTATGGGGCTTCCTTTCATTCCGACCCGCGTGATGCTCGGCACAGATACCTTCAAACACAGCTCAGCCAAAGTTGTGAAAGACCCCTTCAGCGGAAAACACATATGTCTACTCCCAGCTTGCTACCCAGACGTGACTTTCATACATGTGCATCGATGCGATAAATACGGAGACTCTCAAATCGACGGCATAATCATCGAGGACTTCGAGCTGGCTCGTGCCGCACGCAGACTGATAATAACAACTGAAAAAGTCATACCCGAAAGAAGAATAAGAAAAGAGCCTTGGAGAACCGTGATTCCTTTCTATCTCGTCGACGCCGTCGTCGAAGTGCCCTACGGTTCCCATCCAGGCAACATGCCGTATCTATACTACTCCGATGAAGAACACATGGCAGAATGGCTAAAGCTATCGAAAACAGACGAAGGAGCAAAGCAGTACTTTGAAAAATACGTATACGGCATCAACACGTTCAAAGAATATATACGTCTAATCGGTGGAGCCAGAAAGCTCAACTACCTAAGGCGGCTCGAGCATCTTAGAGCGCCCTTGAAAGCACCATGGGCGGAAGGTTGAAACGTTATGAGAAAAAAGGCTGAATACACACCGATCGAACTAATGGCTTGCGCAGCCTCAAGAGTACTCGAAGACAAGAAATCAGTACTTGTCGGAACAGGCCTTCCAATCATAGCAGCCACCCTCGCCCAAAAAACCCACGCGCCCAAGCTCTTCATAGTTTTTGAGGCGGGCGGAATGGGACCACAGATACCCATGCTTCCCATATCTGTAGGAGACTCACGAACTTTTCACAAGGCGCTCATGGCAAGCAGCATGGACTACGTAATGTCCACAGCTCAACTCGGCTACATGGACTATGGCTTCCTCGGAGCAGCCCAAATAGACATGTACGGAAACATCAACACAACTGTCATAGGGTCACATGAAAAACCAAAGGCACGCCTACCAGGAAGCGGCGGCGCAAATGATGCAGGCTCCCTTTGCTGGAGAACCATCATCCTCATGCAACAAGACACACGGAGATTTGTGGAAAGGGTTGACTTCATCACAACGCCGGGACACTTGAACGGGCTTGGCGCAAGAGAGAAAGCTGGACTCCCAGCTGACACAGGTCCGTATCGTGTGATAACTCAGTTAGGAATCTTGGGGTTTGATGAAAAAACCAAACGAATGAAACTCCTTTCAGTACATCCCAGCGTAACCATAGACCAAGCCCAGGCCAACGCAGGTTTCAAACTGATCGTGCCCGATAAAGTGAATGTAACAGAACCGCCAACGGAGAAAGAGCTTCGAATATTGAGAACAGAGATTGACCCAGCTGGAATAGTCCTTCGGAGAAAATAATCACGCGAATGAAAGCCTGATATGATGTAGCTGATTCGAAATCATCGCTATTGAGAGTTCACTCTAGCATTTGACTGCTCTTCTTTTCTGCATTTTCATGAGACGCTAAAGGACACGATATGTCTAAACCCTTAAAACATCGTCTCAGCAATATTCTAAATCCCAACTCAAGTATAAATAATAATCACAAAAACTACAGTAGAATCATCGGAGAGAGAAAAATGGCGACCAAGAAGCCCACGGTTGGTGTAATAGGTTTAGGCCCCGTCGGCTCAATCCTCGCTGCCCACATAGCGAAAAGCAAAGTAGACGTAGTAGTGCAAGATGCTATGCCTAGCATTCTCTCGAAGGTAAAGCACGACGGCATCAGCATCTCTGGAATCACCACGCTAACGGCTAGAATAGACAAAATCGCCACCTCCATTCGCGAACTTGCCGAGTTCGGCACCGAAATAGTCTTCATCGTGACAAAGGCTTGTTACTTAAGGGATATCATTCCAGAAATCAAACAGATTTACACACCCAAAATGAAGATTGTGAGCTTTCAAAACGGACTCGGCAACGAACAGCTAATCACTGAGCAGTTAAGAATCGACACAGCCTATCGTGTCGTCATCAATTATGCTGGTAACTTGACGGGTCCTGGAAACGCGGTGATGAACTGGTTCCAGCCCCCGAACTACGTCGGTGTCTTCCACGAGGGCAGGTACTCCACCGATGAGACCTCGAGAAAGATTGCAGACATGTTGACTGAGGCAGGGTTGAAGACGGAAGAATCGGCTGACATCAAAAAGCACGTGTGGGAAAAAACCATCTTAAACGCAGCTCTCTGCTCTATATGCGGCGTAGCTGGGCAAACAATGAAGGAAGCAATGGAGTTTGAACACAGCCGCAAACTTGCAGTTGAAATACTTGAAGAGGGACTTGAAGTAGCAAGAGCAGATGGCTACGATTTTGGCTCCGAGGCTCTCGCTCGGTTTACTTCTTATTTGGAGAAGGGAGGAGCCCACAAGCCGTCTATGCTGATTGATATAGAAAACAAACGCCCAACTGAAGTTGACTTCATGAGCGGCGCAATAGCTCGATACGGAGAAAGATACAAGATTCCAACACCTGTCACCTCAACCTTCACAAGATTAATCAAAACTATGGAAAGTCGATACTTGAAATAATAGATGATTTCTCATGGAAGTTACGCAGAAATTCAGACATGTCCTGATGGCAAGACATGAAATCGCCAGAGAATGGAAAAGCAGAAACCAACCTGTTGTAGGCTGGACTTCCACGTACACGCCTGAAGAAGTCGTTTACGCGGCTGGCGCCCTGTCCGTTATGGTTTTTGCAGGTCTTGGAGACACTAAGGTGGCTGACGCTTACATGCCGAGCAACAGCTGCTCCTTCGCCCGGGCCTGTTTCAACGCTGCATTGAAAGGAGAGTATGAGTACCTTGACGCTTTTGTGGAATCTAACGCCTGTGACAATCGAGGCAAAACCTACGACATGTGGGTGAACTATTCTAAAATCCCCAACATCTATTTCATCAACACTCCACACACTAACACTGAAAAAGCGCATCAGTTCTTCTATCAAGAAGTTGTCAAATTCAAGGAATGGCTGGAAAACACACTCAAAAAAAGAATATCCAATGACTCCCTTAAAAATGCTATAAGAATTTATAACGAAAACAGGATCCTTCTGAAGAAGATTCATGACCTGAAGATGAAAAAACCACCAGTGATTTCAGGAGTTGAATTCTTAGAAATCGCCCTGTCCAGCCTTGTTATGTCTAAGGAAGAGCATAGCAAACTCTTGAGCGGATTTTTGGAGGAGGTTGAAAACCGAAGGGATTTGCCCAAAGAGGGTGTGAGGTTGCTTGTCACGGGTAGCGTTATGGACAACACAGAGTTGGTGAGGCTTATCGAGTCTGTTGGCGGCAACGTAGTCGCAGACGACTGGTGCACGGGTTCACGGTACTTCTGGAATACGGTTGATTTCAACGGTGACCCATTGAAAGCAATAGCCAAGCGCTACTTGGACAAGGTTCCTTCTTCCTTCATGTACCAGCATGAACAAAGGTTTAGGCATGTGGCAGAGTTGGCTAAGCAATTCGGGGTTGAGGGCGCCATAATGTTCGTTATCAAATACTGTGACACCCACATGTTTGATGCTCCTCTATTAAGAGACGAATTGAAAGCCATGGGATTGCCAGTTTTGTACCTAGAGTGGGAGCACTCAATGAGCGGCTTTGCTGGGTTAAAAACACGCATCGAAGCCTTCATTGAAATGGTGGGCGGAGTGAAGTAATGGTCATAGCTGAGAGAAGACTAAGGGCAACCAGTGGGTTCTACAAGAATTATGTGAAGAAGTTTTATGAAGACGCCCACCGTGCCAAGGTGGAGAAACGACCTGTGGCTTGGGTCTCGTCGACTTTTCCAGTTGAAACGTTGCAGGCCATGGAGATCGTGCCCGTTTGGCCTGAAAACTACGCTTCTGTTTGTGCCGCGAGGCAGGTTTCGGTTGAATTGTGTGAGAGAGCTGAGCGTGAGGGCTTTTCACGTGACCTGTGCTCCTATTCTCGTTGTGTTTTAGGCTCGATGTTTGGCTACGAGAAGGAGTTGCCTGAAGGCGGCTTGCCTAAACCTGATTTCTTGGTTACCACGACTTGCGCCTGTGACACGCATCTGAAGTGGTTTCAGGTTGCCAGTCGACTTTACAAGGTGCCCCTGTTCCTCTTAGACGTGCCGTACAACACGGGCGGAGGAGACTCGGACCATTTAGACAAAGCCCACATAGAATACTACATGTCTCAGCTGGAGGAACTGTTTGCTTTCTTGGAAAAACAGACGGACAAAAAGCTTGAAATGGGAAGGCTCCGTGAGACCCTAGCGGTTTCAGACTGGACCAGCAAGTTGTGGATGGAGATTCAAGACTATCGCAAGACTATTCCTTGCCCCATGGACGCGCGAGACGCGTTTTCAGCTGTTTTCTTCATGCTGTGCATGCCTGGGTCACAACTCGCCGTGGATTACTACACGCAGTTGCGGGATGAGGTGCGTCAACGAGTCAAAGATGGAATAGGCGTAATCGATAACGAACGGTTTAGGCTGATTTGGGACAATCTGCCGCTCTGGTTTAGCCTAAGAGTTTTCGAGTACCTCAACAGCCTTGGCGCGATCGTTGTCGCCGAGGTTTTCTCCCACACTTGGGCGGGAAGCCTTGACCAAGCGAAGCCTCTGGAGAGCCTAGCTCGCAAGTATCTGCCCAACATGGCAAATTCGAGCGTACAGCGCAGAGTTGATATTATTGTCAATTTGGTGAAGGATTTTCACGTGAACGGTGTGGTTCTCCCAACCAACTGGGGCTGCAGAATGATGTCCCTCAGTGAAACCATCGTTAGAGATGCCCTATACAAGAAACTGGGTGTGCAAAGCTTGATTATTGACGTGGATTCCTCTGATTGGCGAGTTGCAGGAGAGGAACAGGTTAAAGAGAGACTTGCTACATTCCTTGAAACCTTGAGAAAGGCATGATGAAAGGCCTTTACAGGTTAATCGTCAGGACATATCTCTCATGAAAGACCAGGAAAGAGATGTTCTCCGCAGAACCATTCTTGAACTCGTCAAAAAAGGGCATGTGCACTACACGGATATCGAGAAAAAAGCGGTGGCAACATGTCTACGCTTCGCAACATCAAACACCGTTAGAAAACAATTCTATCACTACCTACTTCCAAATAGCTATGTGGAACGAGTCAGCCGAGGCATCTACAAAATCACATCAAAAGGCGAAAAACTCTTAGAAATCCTGGATTAGAGTTAGCGCGCTCTATTATGGTGCCCCTTGAATTGCGCGCGCGCATTATGCATGTATGCACCTTATTGGCGCTGAGAGAAATAACTATGGCAGGTAGATAACGTCTGCGCGGCATTGTTCACAGCGGTGGAACTGGGGGATTATCTTCTCGCATTCTTGGCGCGCCTTTCTA
>Ga0315309_1000171_pt1 | contig 39087 bp, 33 predicted proteins | sample TDP4_MG_FD_203080 | JGI IMG/M metagenome (GOLD analysis project Ga0315309, IMG submission 203080) | Freshwater sediment microbial communities from Lake Towuti, South Sulawesi, Indonesia - TDP4 | ecosystem: Environmental > Aquatic > Freshwater > Lake > Sediment | place: Indonesia: South Sulawesi...
CAATCAGTGTTTGTCCACGAACTAGTGGTAGTTTTGGTGTACATACTCGTAAGAGTTTCATCAACCATAGCACTATAATGTGGTCCAATAGCGGCATAAATTATCCCGAGTTGGAACCCAATCACAACCGCAAACAAAACAACTACTTTGCCAATCGAAGCCCTCTTAGATTCTTCCTGTATCTTGCCAGCAAAGACATAACCAACGATCAAGGCAGAAACTAGAATAGACACAATTACGGCAACCATCCCTCCCCAATAGGTATTCATTGGAATCAGCGCAAAATTCAACACACAGTCAAACAAAGAGAAAGCCACAATCAACGAAGCCACAGCCGTAATGACATCTCCAAACTTCAACCCGTCACCTCCTCCGAAACAAATATGCACGTATGTTCTTGGTTTGATTATAAGTTTTCCGCACAAGTCGTCGTTAAGACAAAACCTTACCGTTTGGGTTTGGAGTTCAATCTATATATAAGGGAGGGGGTAGTCACTCAGAGAACAAAACCCCATCTCACAGAAGCAGAAATTGAACCTATATATAAGGGGGGCTTACAACCCTCAGAGAGAGCCACTCCCCCAAAAACACCCACTTCACACAACACAACACAAAAACAGAAAACATCCACAACCTACACACATATTTGGCTCCAAATAGAGGGGCCTACAACCGTTGCACACACACAAACTAAGCTTGCTCTATGCTTTTCGCATAAGCAACCTCACTTGACTGACAAAATCACATTCATCTTGCATCTTCTCTAATTCCAACCTGCGAAGCAAACCATAACTCGAATACATATCCTCCAAAATCTTCCTCTCAACAACATAAGCACCGGAACTTAAAAACTCCTCAAGACCTTTGGCGAAAACATCTATCTTTTCTGCTATCTCATCCTGCTTAACGGAGTAATGATTCTCTAAATATCTGTAAATTAAAAGAGTTGCCCCCTCTCCGAAAACTTGCTTTAAGACCCTGTCGATGATTTTTGAAATTTTGTTTTCCACAGGTAAGCCCCATTACTATCGTGTGTATTACGACTTAATAAGTTTTGCCGTAGATATGCTTAACACATATACACTTAAAATACATAAGAAAACGTGTCACATGAAATCTGTAAGATTTAATTGTTGAACTCTTTTAGTAACTGCTTTCTCTGTAAATCGCTCATCAAAAATTACGATCTGCCCGTAAACACCATCGTATCCAGGCATGACTTTAACTCGTCCATCCCTGACCATGATTATTGCTTCAGCAATTTTCTCATCAACAACAGCGTTTAAAGCTTCTTTTGAAGCATCAATTAGCACAGTATATTCGTCGCCAAATTTTTCGATAAGTATATTGTAAATGCTCCATACTTGTTGGGTGGATGGAGAATCAACGCCCAATACAGTTGCGATAATCTCGGAAAGCGGAAGTAAATGCATAAAGCCCACGGCGCTTTCGGGTTTAAAGCCTTCGGGGCGGTCAGCTAATTCTTCTACACGCTGTTCAACACCCTTTGTAAGTTTTTTGCGGCAAACAGGGCAAACGTTTCCAAGTTTTATTGCCTCTGCTGGTGGAAGGGATACGTGACAGTTCCTGTGGCCGGTCCAATGATATTTTCCATAGGCTGGATCTGTCTCTATTGTAAATTTGAATCGGTCTTTATCTTTAAAGCGAATGGCATCTACAACTTCATGATAGCTCGGTCTTTTCAGTTCAAAGACGTTGGCTTCTCTTCCGATGCGCCAAGGCCAAAAGCTGTGGCTGTCACTGTTTGAAACTAATGCGAATTTGTCGAGTTTGCTTAAACGCCAGTTCATGGGCGGGTCCGAAGAGAGCCCAGTTTCTAAAGCATAAATGTGCTTTGTCATGTCTTGGTAGCATTCCTCAACGGTGTTGAAGCCGCTGAAGGCGCCGAAGATGCTGAACCAGGGCGTCCAAGCGTGGGCTGGAAAAACCATGTTTTCGCTTGAAACCTCCATTACTTCTTCAACTAAATGCGGAGCATTCATGTTTAATGTGGGTCTGCCGTCTACCGCCAAGTCGCCATATTTCGATAATCTGTCGTTAATCTGAATAGCAGTCTCAATGCTGGGCGTCAGAATTACATGGTGAATCTTTTTAACTTTACTTTCAAAAGTGAATATTGTGCTTACTTCTGCCGTTACCATGAAATATACCGGCGATTCTGGATTTCTTCCAACTTTGTACAAGTTTGCATCTGATTCTTGAACTAGGGTTTCCTGCAACTCTTTAAGCCATTTTGGGTGCGTGAAATCCCCCGTGCCCACAAGGTTTAAGCCCTTAATCTTTGCAAAGCGTGCTATCTCTTCAGCACACATTCTCTCGCTTGTCGCACGGCTATAACGGCTATGAATATGCAGATCAGCAATAACCCTTAAGTTTTTTCTCCAACCCTCACGTTTTGGAGATCTGCTTTCGCTTCCTAACGAATAGTAGCTCGCTTTTTCTGCATGCATGCTCAAAGCCGACCTCAAGCACTTCCTTTTATCTCTACTGGTGCTCTTGCTATTTTAAAGTGAGGTCTTCTCTGTTGCCTTCTTGAAAAGAACCCTTTCAATGTCAGCACGTGAATCGTAAACTCGGAGAAAAACATTCAAGTGACTTTTCTTTTGAGAATTTTCTCTGCGATTTTCCCAACGTCGACTTTCAATAAAACTACAGTTACGACTATGGTCAGAACTATTGAAGCGGCCATGAGAACCTCTTGGCTTATCCATGGGACTAAAAACTGTTGACCAAACCTCCCTAGATAAGCGCCGACAACGGTTATCGACAGTTTACCTGCAAAGTAGATCAGGTAAAACTTTGCTGGACTGTACTTCAAGAGGCCTAGTGGTATAATCACTGGCTCGTCAGGTAGCGGTGTGGCGGCCACCACGAAAAGCGCCAAGAAAGCCCAACGCTTAAACCTTAACCCTGCGGCGTCGAGACGTTTTCTACGTTCTTCACCTATGAAACCGCTGATGAAGAAGGTGATCAAGTAATGAATAAATTTTGCCGATGCTGAACCTAAAGCTACGAGGAAGCCTATAGAGAATGGGTCAACATCAACAAGCAAAGCAGCATTAGTGGCTATTAGAAGGTTTGAGGGACCAGCGAAAGGTATAAGGTTCAAAACAAAGGAAGTCGCCAGAATGCCTAAGAGTTCGTACCAAACGGCCAATACGGTTCCAACCTGTAAGCTTTCTCTTCTTCCAACTGAATTTAGAAAGCAGCACTTAAAGGTATTATCATATTGAGCACCACCTTTAAATTGAAGAAACCCTAAGAAAAACCTACAATCTTTTAAGAGGCACCTAAACTTGCCAACAAAAAAAGAACCGATATGGATAGCAAGAGAACTTTCAAAGTGCAGCGGTTGCAGAAAATGCGAAATAGCATGTTCGCTTTTTCATGAAAACCGCATATGGCCAGAAGCGTCAAGAATAAGAGTTTTTATGCTTGTTCCGGGGTCAGATTTTCCACACTTCTGCGCCCAATGCGAAGACTACCCATGTGTAAAAGCGTGTCCGGTAAAAGCTCTGTCAATAAGTAAGAAAACAGGCGCAGTTTTGGTGAAAAACAAAGCCTGCACTGCCTGCGGAAAATGCATAGACGCCTGCCCAGGCAGAATCCCACACATGCACCCAACGGAAAATCGCATTGTGATTTGTGACTTATGTAAAGGCTATCCACAATGTGTGAAAGTTTGTCAAGAAGGAGGATGGAATGTGCTAACAAAAGTTCCGAGGAAAGATCAGGCCTACAAGCTTTATGCACGCACGCCGGAGGAAACAACACGGGATTTAGTTGCTAAAATGTACGGAGAACAAGGGCAGGAATATGTATGATTTTGGGTTATGCAGGAAAATTTCTTGAAGTTAACCTTTCAACAGGAAATGTCAAAGAGATAAAATTTGGCGATGTTGTTTTGAAGGATTACGTTGGCGGCAGAGGTTTAGCAGCAAAAATTCTCTGGGATAGACTAGGCAGTAAATGGGGAAAAATAGACCCACTGGGATCAGAAAACATACTGCTGTTCTTAACTGGACCATTAACGGGATATTTCCCAGGCGGAAGGATTTGCGTGTCAGGCAAGTCGCCGCAAAGCAACGGTGTTGTAGGCTCAACTGTCGGTGGAGAATTCGGCGTTGAGTTGAGATGCGCTGGTTATGACGGCATAATCGTAACTGGCGTATCAGAAAAGCCTGTTTACCTGTTCATTAAAGATTCTGACGTTGAAATTAGAGGCGCAGGCCACGTTTGGGGTAAAGATGCGAAACAAACAGTTGCAACTCTAACAAAAGAGTGCAGAGAGCTCTTGAAAAAGCGTTATCCACGATACGGCGAATGGAAAGAACCCGCAATGTTGTATGTTGGTCCGGCTGGAGAGAACAAAGTGCGAACAGCAGTGGTCGCAGCCAAGTGGACCCACGCCGCTGGCTATGGCGGTTACGGTGCAGTCATGGGTTCTAAAAAGCTAAAGGCAGTAGCTGTTAAGGGCACTGGACCATTGCCTGAAGTTGCTGACATGAAGAGAGTGAAGCGACTAATCAAAGTGGTAAACAATAACGCTTATGAAGATGAACTCTGGAGGCGCTGGGGAACTGGAGCGGGTGGCTACGAAGTCGGGGCAAAAACAAGCTCTGAACCTGTTCGAAATTGGCAGGATGAGTGGCATGATGAAAAAAGCTTCGGTGTTGACCAGTTTGAGAATAGGTTTTGGATAAAACATTATTGGAGTGATTTTGGCTGTCCAACTTGCTGCCTAAAAATTGCTGTGATTAAAACTGGAAAGTTCAAGGGAGCAATAACAGACAACCCAGATTATGAAATGCAAGCATATTTAGGGCCGAACCTAGGGATTTTCACCCCGGAAGAAAACGTGTTTCTAACATCACTTATCGACGATTTGGGGTTATGTGGCATACAAACGGGAAATGTGATGGGTTTTGCCGCCGAGCTTTTTCAGAGGGGAATATTGACAAAGAAGGACTTAGACGGCATTGAACTCAAGTGGGGTGATGTAGAAGCCTTTGCCAGCTTAGCTAAAAAAATTGCGTTTAGAGAAGGCATTGGTGACTTGTTGGCTGAAGGAACCTACCGTGCGGCTCTCAAGATTGGAAAGATTAAGAATATGGATTTGTTGCCTTACGCGGTGCAGTCTAAAGGCATAAGCATCGGTGCTCATGGAATCCGCAGCGGAAAAGATTATCCGGAAATCATTTCTTACGCGTGTTCGGTGCAAGGGGGAGACCACACATCTACGACAGGCTTGCCACTTGACGGAGGTGAAAGTGAGTTGATGGGAATTTTTAACGATTCAGGCGTTTACTGCAACTTTAACAGTTTTGGCATATCACGGAAGGTCAGATTCAATTTTTATGAAGCGGTGACAGGTTTGAAACTGACACGGGAAGAATGGTGCAGCACGAAGGCGTTAAGAGTACTGCAATTGCAAAGAGCAATGTTGCTTTTAGGCGGTCCAGACTTAAAATGGGACCCGAAAATTCACGATGCCAATCCGCCGAGGTTTTACGAGCCCTTACCTTCTGGACCCTACAAGGGAAAGACCACTGACAGAGCTGCGGTTGAAGAATACAAGAATAGGTATTATGAAGCAGTTGGCTGGGATGAAAACGGCATACCGCTATCAGAAATTCTCAGAAAACTCGGACTCAAAGATGTTAATAAAGCTTTAGAAAAACTCCGTTAAAAGCATATTCGAAGTCGTTTTTTAGCCTACCGCACAACCTAAATTTGATACCCCTCTATATTTTTGGTGTAAGAATCAACCAATACGGATAGACCCCATAGTTTTCTGCATACAATGAATATTTGCATCCATATACTGGATCCCCATAAGAATGGAGCTAAGTATTCACGTCACCCTGAGATATAGATAACTCTTGTCGGCGTAACGATTATTGAAACTTTTTCATCTTTTTCTTCGAAAGGAACACCCTCGACAACTTGCATGTCGTGAACAGTTGTTATGATTGGAATGAATCCAAACATTCTTTTCAGGGTTTTTATTTCCACATCGCCATACCCGCCTCCTTTTCCAAGCCGATGCCCGTTCATGTCAACAGCAACTGACCCTTCAACAATTAGGTCTGGTTTTGGAATTTCTTGGGTGGTGATAGTTTTTCCGTATTTGAAGGCGCCTCTTATCGTCGAAGCAAAATTTTCCACACCTTTAACGTCTTTTGGATCAACCACGACATAGCCGTGTTTGAGCTTCGGGGAAGCCATAACAAGGAGTTTTTCATCTAAGAGTGCGTATTCCCTAACTTTTTGCTGTGCATAATCTGGATTGGCAAATATCACTTTGGCTTCTTTCCATTCTTTTAGAAGCCTAACCTTCTCTGCAGCTTTTTCAGAACCAGCAAAATTTGGAATACGCCCATAACATGGGAGTGGAAATTTTGCAATGCCTTTTGTTTCAAGTTTATTCCAAATTTCTTCACGGAGCAGTTTCTTGGCGATTTTAACACTCATTATGCTTCCACTTGAATGTTAATGAGGTTAGGGGAGAAGTGCAAAAATGTAAATAGCTAAATTATGTGCAGTTCTTTTCCAATTTTTTCAAAGGCGCTTATGGCAAAGTCTAAGTCTTCCCGTTTTAATGCAGCGTTCATAATAGTCCTTATTCGGGCTTTATCCCGCGCAACCATTGGATACACAATTGGCAAGGCAAACACGCCTTCCTCAAAAAGTCGCGCACTCAATTTTTTCGCAACGCCACTTTCACCGACTATTATTGGGGTTATTGGCGTTTGGCTGTTGCCTATGTCGAAGCCCAAATCCTTCATGACTTTCTTGAAATATCTAGTGTACTCCCACAACGTTCGCACGTGCTGCGGTTCACTTTCCAAAACGTCAATGGCAGCTATGCAAGCAGCTGCAACAGCAGGTGGATGCGACCCGCTAAGGAGCCATGTTCGCGACTTGTTGTAAGCAAAGTTAATTAGGTCTTTAGACCCTGAAATGTGCCCGCCTACTACGCCAAAAGCCTTGGAGAAAGTGCCCATTTCTACATGAACCTCATCGCGGCTTAGCTTAAAATGTGAAACAATGCCTCTTCCGCCTTCGCCCAGCACGCCTTCGCCATGGGCATCATCCACATAAACCATAGCGCCGTGTTCCACGCCCAGTTTGGCTATCCCGTCTAGAGGTGCTATGTCGCCATCCATGGAGAAGACGCCATCTGTGATTATCAGAATTCTCCTATATTGTGGTGAGTGTTTTTCTGCTTCTTCCAAAACGCGTTGCAAGTCCTGCATGTCTGCATGTTTGTAAATCGCTCTTTCTGCGTGTGCTAGCCTAACGCCGTCAATTATGCTGCCGTGGTTAAGTTCGTCGCTTATTATCAAGTCGCCTTTGCCAGCCAACTGGGGAATTAAGCCACCATTAGCGGCGAAGCCTGTCTGATAGACCAGTGAGGCTTCTGCATGTTTAAACTTCGCCAGTCGCTTTTCAAGTTCAATGTGCAAATCCATATTCCCAGCAATTGGGCGAACAGAACCAGAGCCAGCACCGTGAGTTTGAACAGCCTTTATTGCCGTCTCTTTCAATTTTGGATGATTGCTTAAACCCAAATAATTGTTGGAACAAAACATTAGAACCTTTTTTCCGTCAACAGTACACCATGGCGTGCTTGGCCCCTGCAAAACACGAAGTTTCCAATCAAGCTCATTCCGTACTAGTTCTTCATATTCTTCTCGTAAGAAGGCTGTGGGATTTCGCATCTTACGATACCTCTTCTCCCTAAATTCTCATGCATTCTCTTAACTCTTTCTTGCCTAAATTTCAGCTTTAAATTTCTTTGTCAGCTTTTCTATCATGTCCCTTGTCATAGAAGCCAAATCATATGCGGGCTTCCAATCCCACTCTCTGCGGGCTACACTATCATCTATTGACATGGGCCAAGAATCAGCAATCTTCTGTCTAAGGTCGGGCTTGTATTCGCACTTGAATTCTGGGATATACTTCTTGATTTCAGCCGCTAACTTTCCGGCAGAGAAGCTCATGGCAGTCACGTTGTAGCTGACACGACTGTTAATATTAGACAGGTCAGCTTCCATGATGTTTATGGCTGCGTTAATGCAGTCTGGCATGTACATCATCGGCAGCACAGTGTCCTCTCTCACGAAGCACGTGTAACGCTTCTTCTCGATTGCATCATAAAAAATCTCCACAGCATAGTCTGTCGTGCCTTCGCCCGGAGGCGTCTCACTGCTTATGATGCCGGGATAACGGACGCTTCGCACATCTAAACCGAATCGAATGAAATAGTAGTTGCATAAAAGTTCACCAGCGACTTTTGTGACACCATACATAGTTCTGGGGATTAATACCGCGTCTTGAGGCGTGTTAACACGGGGTGCTTCTGGACCGAAGACGGCGATAGAGCTGGGCCAAAAAACTCTAACCATTTCATATTCTCTTGCAACCTCAAGCACATTGTAAAGGCCGCCCATGTTCACATGCCAAGCAAGCTGCGGTTTCTCTTCACCAACAGCCGAAAGAACAGCTGCTAGATGATAAATTGTGTCAATATCGTACTTTTTTACGACTTTCTCAATATTCTCTATGTCGGTGGTGTCAACATACTCAAAGGGACCCGACTTTAACAATGTCTCGCTGGGCTTTCTTCTATGCCCGGCTGCAACAACATTGTCTTCACCATATTTCTTTCGAAGCTCTATTGTTAATTCAGATCCGATTTGTCCAGTGGCACCGGTCACGAGAAACTTTTTCATGTTTTTTCTCGACATTTGAGACCCCATTTATTGTGGGGAAAGATGTTCAATGTTCAGGATATAAGAATTTTTTACATCACTATTGCGATTTCAGTTTGCGAAAGAGTTCCTCAACGGGGTTTTCGTGCACACTAACCTTTATTTGGATTTCCACCTTTTCGGTACCAACAACTGTTAGCGCTGCTGACTTTTCGCCCCGCCTGTCTCCACCGCTTTTGCTTCCCGCCTTTAATGCATCCACCATTCTCACCGATAAGTCTCCGCTGGAGCTTTCGAACTGTTTAGCCATACTGCTGGCTACTTCCTTTCTGGAAAGCAGATTTCCAATAACAATGTAATTGTCCCCTACAATTTCTGCATTATATTCCGGAGCATTAGCGCCCGTGAAAACAGCTTTTCTTCTCTTAAAATCCATTATTGCCACTTGTCTCATGTCTCTTTCGGGGTCTTCCCTCAGAAGCCTATCTAATGTATCCTTCGGGGACAAGCCCCTCGTCATCAATTCCAATCCTTTCACTCCGTAGATGACGTTTGTGTATGCTTGGGTGGCTATCACGCCTATCCCAGGTTTCACATGAGGAACTCTATCGCCAACAGACGTGGAACCTGAAGCAACGGTGATGCCCATTAATTTAGAATCTGGCGATATAGCTAGTATGGAAAAAGTTCCAAAAGATACGTGGGCTTTTGATGTTTTTATCAGCCACATCTCACATCTGGTTTATTCTAACAATGGAGATATTGAAATAGTTTATAGCATACTCAACAAATCTTTTCATAGATGAAGTGTTATGAAGCTCGGTTTCATTGTTAATCCAATTGCTGGCATGGGAGGAAGAGTCGGTCTAAAAGGAACCGACGGAGTCCTAAAAGAGGCGATTGCCAGAGGAGCAAAGCCAATAGCACCTAAAAGAGCAACGGAATTCCTACAAAAACTAAAAGAAAGGATGGGAGATGTAAAAATTGAAGTTTTGACTTGCCCTAGAATTATGGGTGAAGAAGAAGCGAAAAATGCAAGTTTGCCCATTCAAATTTTACCAATGAACATTGGAAAAGAAACAAGAGCTGAAGATACGAAAAATGCGGTTAAACTTTTGACCGCGGCAAAAGTTGATTTGATAGTTTTTGTTGGCGGGGATGGAACAGCCAAAGACATTTTTGATGCCGCGCAAAGCTGTAGTGAAGTGCCAGTTTTGGGTGTTCCTTCCGGAGTGAAAATGTATAGCGGCGTTTTCGCAGTAAACCCTTCAGACGCTGTGGATGTTGTTTTGGCCTTTGCTGAAAACCAGGCTGAAGTAGCAGAATTTGAAATCATGGATGCTGATGAAAAGGCTATTCGAAGCGACACTTTTGCTGTAAAGCTTTACGGTTTTCTGAAAGGGCCATTCGTTCCGATGCGAATTCAAGGAAGCAAACAAATAAGCCCAGAAACAGTTGACGAAAAGGAAAACCAAACAGCAATAGCCAGATTCATAATAGAAGAAACGCAACCAGACGCGACATACATACTCGGCCCGGGAACAACCGTCAAACGCATCGCAGAACTGTTAGGCGTCGAAAAAACCATGCTCGGCGTGGACATCTATAAAAAGGGTAAGGTTATACTCGATGTGGACGAGAAAAGGATTTTGGAAGAGGTAGAGGACTGGCAAGGCACTTGGATCATTCTCTCGCCAATCGGACATCAGGGAATCCTTTTAGGAAGGGGGAACCAGCAGATAAGCCCGGAAATCATTAAACGTATTGGTAAGCAGCGGATAATTGTTGCAGCGACTAAAAGCAAGCTTCAAAGTATCGATAAAAACGTTTTAAGGGTTGACACAGGCAATGCTGAGGTGGACAGTATGCTTAGAGGATACATCAAGGTCCTCACGGATTATAGGGAGTGGCGACTCATGCCGGTGCAGTAAGCTAAGCTCCAAACTTCTTAGTTTTGCCAAGAAAGTTCATTAAAATAGGCATCAAATCCATGCCCTTTATTCTGTGAAGCCCACCTTTAGCACAAGACCTTTCGTCGAATTCTTCCACATCATCACAGCGAACATATTGACCCATTATGGCTATTGGAACTGGATCGGCTTCATGATTTCCAGTAACTAGAGACGTTGTATGGTCAGCAGTTACAGCCAAATAAGTTGAATCCAAATCAACGTTGCCAAGCAGATAACCCAGCATGCCATCGATTTTTTCAATCACCTGAATTTTCTGTTTTGGATCTCTGTCGTGGCTGGCAACGTCCGGTGCCTTCACATGCAAAAGTACAAAATCGTAACTTCTTAATGCTTGAACTGTTGCTTTAGCTTTTCCCAGATAATTGGTCTGAGGTGTTCCAGTAGCGCCCTTAACATCTATTAGTTTCATTCCAGCAGTTTTGCAAACTCCTCTAACTAGTGGTGCAGCACCTATACACGCTGCTTTTACGCCATAGATTTGTGACAGAGGCTTTATGTTCGGAATCGTGCCAGCACCCCTGCATAAAACCATGTTTGCCGGAGGCAATCGACGTTTGACTCTTTCCTTATTGACTAGATGATCTTTCAAGACTTTATAAAATTCGTGCATGAGTTCGTTAACGATTTTGGCCGTTAGCTTAGCCTCTGGGCTATCATCTAACGGTTTTACAGTCAGAACTTTTTCTCCAACCTTTTCAGGATCAGCGTCACTAACAGCAGTTGACAATTTAGCCCCGCGAAGAATTAGGACTGCACGGTGTTGAAGTGTGCTTTTGAATATGAAATCAGCACTTGGAGAAGTCTTCTGCTTAATTTTTTGGAGACTTTTAGCTAGTTTGGCTGCATCTTCATTCGCAATTCTGCCAGCGCGCCTATCCAAAACAACAAAGTCTTCATTTACTGTTGCGAAGTTACATCTGAAGTCAACATCGCCGGGTAAAACTTCCACGCCTGAACCTATGGCTTCTAACGCTCCTCTTCCAGAATAAACCTTTAAGGCATCATAACCAAACAATGCGAGTGTAGCTGCGTCGCTTCCAGGAGGAATTCCAGGCGCTATAGGATCCATTATGCCACAGATTCCCGTCCTTGCTATTTTGTTCAGCGAAGGCTTACGGGCTGCTTCTAAGGGTGTTTTCCAATTTAACTCTTTTATTGGTCTGTCAGCCATTCCATCCCCAATAACTAGAATTGCCTTCAATTCGATTCACGCCATTCCCATCAGAGGAACATATTCAAGTTAGATTGTGTACAGTTAAAATACTTACGTATTTCATCGGTTCAGATTTAACACAAATCTGGCGAAGAAAACGTTTAATAATTTCTTTTCATACTCTCATGTGAAGTGGTTGAAATGGGCGATTTAGTTCCACACCGCTGAATTTTCCCCACACCTATTTGCCATTAGGATTAATTTTACACTAGAATTATATTCCAGTAATCAAAAACAATGGAGAGATGAAAATGTCAGACATTGGCGTTACTGTTAAAAAATCTGAAGACTTCTCAGAATGGTACACTCAAGTCGTTTTAAAGTCTGGACTAGCCGACTATGCTCCAGTCAAAGGCTGCATGGTCTTTAGAGAACACTCATACGCCATGTGGGAGAAAATCCAAGAAATCTTCGACGAAAAAATTAAAGCGACAGGCCACAGAAACGTTTACTTCCCAATGTTCATACCTGAAAGTTTCTTGAAAAAAGAGGCAGAACATTTCGCGGGATTTGTTCCTGAAGTTGCATGGATCACAATCGGCGGAGACAGCCCACTAGAGGAAAAACTCGCCATAAGACCCACATCCGAAACAATCATTTATGCAACGTATGCAAAGTGGATTAGAAGCTGGAGAGACCTCCCAATAAAACTGAATCAATGGTGCAACATTGTAAGATGGGAAACAAGAGCAACTAAACTTTTCCTAAGAACAAGAGAATTCCTCTGGCAGGAAGGACACACAGCCCACGCGACAAAGGAAGAAGCAGACCAAGAAGTCATGGAAATCCTAAACGCCTACAAAGATTTGATGGAGAGTTACTTAGCCATTCCAGTGCTTGTTGGAAAGAAAACTGAAAGTGAAAAATTCGCTGGCGCCCTCTACACAACAACCCTAGAGGCTTTAATGCCTGATGAAAAAGTATTACAGATGGGAACCTCGCATAATCTTGGGCAAAACTTCTCAAAAGTTTTCGACATTAAATTCATCGGAGAAGACGAAAAAGAACATTATGTTTGGCAGACATCATGGGGTATATCCACGCGGTTGATAGGCACTTTAGTTATGGTTCACGGAGACGACAAGGGATTAGTGTTGCCTCCGAAAGTTGCGCCGGTACAAGTTGTGATAGTCCCAATACCTTACAAGGACGTTGACGCAGAGTCAATACTGGCAAAAGCTAGAGAGACCCATGAGAAGTTGCAGAAGCACAACATATCAGTTGTTCTTGATGACAGAACGGAATATACTCCAGGCTGGAAATTCAACGAGTGGGAACTTAAAGGTGTGCCGATAAGGATAGAAATTGGCCCGAGAGATGTAAAACAGAAGCAAGTAACAATAGCTAGACGAGATACACTTGAAAGAACCGCTGTAAAAGAAGAACGATTAGTCAGCACTATTGCAAAAATGCTGGAAGAAATGCAGAGTAACCTTTTCGATCGAGCCAAAAAATTCTTAGAAGATCATATCACAACCGTGAAAAGCTATGATGAGTTCAAGAAAGCGTTGAAGAAAGGATTCATCAAAGCATGCTGGTGTTCAAACCCAACATGCGAAGAAAGAATAAAGGAGGAAACTAGTGCAACGATTAGGCTAGTGCCATTCAAAAAAGAAAAAATATTTTCAAATTGCGTGTATTGTGGAAAAAAAGCAAAAGAAGTAGTTTACTTCGCCAGAGCATATTAAGCTAATAACTGCTTCACTCTCTATTTAGTTAAAATTATGCAAGAAACTTATGTGTTTTCATTCTAATAGCTTTACGCGTTTTTTAAGTTGCTTAGCAACGTCTTCTAATCCAAGGTTATTTAGCGTTGTTTTTGTGGGTATTCCTCGTTCGTCCCAACCCCTTTTACCATAGTACATCTGCAACATGGCATCGTATTTTGTTCTGTCAAGTTTTGCGCCTTTCAATGGACCTTTACTTAACGGTTCTTCAAACCATCTTGCAGGCGGAACATCCATTTCTCTGCTCCAGTTTTCACCGTACTCACGAAGCCAGAAGGCGCGAATCAAGTTAAATATTCTATCAGCAATGGTGAAGAGATTGTCCATCGTCATTTCCACACCGGTCGCCGCTTTAAGAAATCGTGGGTACCACTCAAGCTCAAAGCCTAACTCTACCCATTGTAATCTACATGTAACTAAACTTTCAAATAGTCCTCCTCTAATTCTCTGGAGCTCAATTACCTTGTCAACTTTGGCTTCGTTGTAAGTGTGACGTCCAACTGATACTTCCCACGAAATGACCCAAGCATCCTTGTGATGAGCGCCTATCGGCGATGTCCCATAAGCTAACGCCATCGCGGGTGCCATATGGCAGTCATAACCTGAAATCTCTAAGCCTTTTACATGCATCGCCCACTTGGAGGCGTTCTCGCCTAACTTATTAGCCGTCGACTGTACGCCATCAGCAAGGAGATCGCCTATTTCTCTTCGATAAACTATATCTTCTACAAGAACTTTGGCCTCATCGAAGTCCCCCCACTCGATTTTACGGTTGATAAGCTTTTTTTCTGATGCTTCCATAGCAAAGCCAATTGTGCTTCCGAGAGATATTGTGTCTATCCCGAAGTTGTCGGCCAGCCTGTTAAGGACTGCAACCTTCTTTAGGTCGCCTAGGCCTATGTTGGAGCCCAAAAGGGCAACATTTTCATAATCCAGTTCTGAATATTCATTCTCAGCGTCTTTAATAGTGTTGCCGCAAATCGTATTGCAGGTAAAGGCAGGGCAAGTTTCATAACAGTTATAGCAGACGTTAGCACATGTTGTATTGCCGCAATCCCTTTGAGTGACCTTCAATTTCTCCATTGTAAATCCGTTTATCGCCTCTGCTTCATCGAAGATACCTTCCCTGAAGTTGAGGGTTGGCAGAACGCTATTCTCTTGGCTCCACTCTACAGCAGCCATTGTTCCCTGGCGCCTCCAGAAATCATAGTTGTCTTTTTTCACAATTGCCTCATATGCGTCAGTGCCTATAGCCTTCAATCCGTCGAGATCAGCTGCTGATATAGTCTTGGATCCCTTGATGGCGACAGCTTTTAGATTTTTAGAACCCATAACCGCGCCCATTCCAGGCCTGCCGCCAGCCCGGCCTTCTTGCGAGACCACATTGGCAACCTTAACCATATTTTCTCCTGCAGGACCTATCACCATAACGCCTACAGTTTTGCCATGTTCTTCCTTTATCTTTCTTTCAGTTTCAAAAGCGCCAAGCCCCCAAAAGTCTCTTCCATCGATAAATTCTGTCTCGTCATCACCAATCAAAAGAATTGTCGGTTTTTCGGCCTTTCCCTCCAAAACTAATACATCATAGCCAGCTCTTCTCAACTGAACAGACGCGATGGTTCCAATATTTCCATCGCCGTAACCACCTGTTAAAGGACTCTTCGCTGCAACGACAAGCTTGCCGCTGCCAGGTAAAGGGAATGCAGTTAAGGGTCCAGCTGCGAATATAAGCTTATTTTTAGGCGAGAGGGCATCTATACATGGCTCCAACTCGTCCCATAGAATCTTGACAGCAAAGCCTCTTCCACCGAGGAATGTAAGAGCCAGATCAGGGTCGTACTTTTGAGAAACTGCCTTCCCCCTTGTTAAGTCCACTCTTAAAAGCTTACCATTCCAACCACGCATTTTTGCCACCAATTTCCTAATGATTTGTTGAGTATAATTATCTGATTCTTTTTAATGTTTCTGTCACGGAAAGGTTATAAATAGAATTTAATAAGAATTATCGAAGGTGCGCGGTGATCCATGGGAAACATGTCTAAACAAGAACGCAAAGGTAACTTACAGCCTAGAATAGAAAGAGTTTGCTTCTCTGCGGGTATGGCAAAGGAGTTGACAGCTAAACCTGGGAAAGATCCACAGTTAGTTGATATCGACTTGTTGAATCAAACAAATTTCTAACCAAAAGGAAGCTTTAGAAATGATGCGTTTTTGGATTGACAGGAGATGAAGAGCAATGTACGGTTACTCTGGAAAAATGTTGATTGTAGATCTAACTTCTAAAGAAACAAAAATTGAGGCGATTTCTGAGGATTTTTGCAGAAAATTTATAGGTGGAAATGGATTTAGCATGAGTCTCCTCTACAAGTATCAGAAACCAGGTGTAGATCCATTAAGCCCTGATAACGTATTAGTTTTTGCGATAGGGCCATTTTGCGGAACTGTAATACCAACGAACGCCAAATACGTGATTCAGGCTAAGTCGCCTTTAACGGGTTTTCAAGGAAAATCTATTGGCTCAAGCTTTTGGAGTCTGGCGTTTAGAAGTGCTGGTTACGATGCTCTTTTAATAAAGGGAAGAGCAGAGAAACCGACTTATCTATTTATTGACGATAATATAATCGAGTTTCGTGACGCAAAAGAGTTGTGGGGCAGAGACTGCTGGGAAACAGATAGGATAATTAAGGAAAACATCGGCGATGACAATGTTCGAGTGGCAACTATAGGACCTGCAGGAGAAAAACTCGTTCGCTTCGCATCTATTGTAAGCGATCATCATCATGAGGATGATGGCAGAACAGGAATAGGAGCTGTTATGGGTTCAAAGCAGCTCAAAGCAGTGGCGGTTAGAGGATCTAAAACCGTCGAAGTTGCCAACCTTGACGAATTGTTAAATTTATGTGGAGAATACTATAAGAAGATCGCCAAAGACTTAACCACGACAATTATGAAAGACTTAGGGAGTATTGGCACGGGTATGGAATATTTATCAAATTGTGCTACACCAATAAGAAATTTTCAAAGTGCAGACCCCTTCAAAGATTCTCCACTCACAGATGAAGATATTAGGAAAATATCAACTAAGTGGATCCAAAATCAATACATTCATCGAAGCATTGCATGTGCTGTTTGCCCAATAGGGTGCGATCACGTCGACTTCATAAAAGCCGGCCCTTATAACGGTATAACTTACAAGATTGAATATCAGGGGATATATGCGCTTGGAACAAATTGCGGAATTTGGTATTTACCAGCGATAGTAAAAGCTGGACAGCTTTGCGACAGTTTAGGAATGGACGTAATAAGCACAGGCGTCGTTATTGCTTGGGCTATGGAATGCTTTGAAAAAGGAATACTTACATTGAAGGAGACCGGAGGAATAGATTTGTCCTTTGGAAATTATGATGCGTTAATGGAGATTATTCCAAAGATAGCGAACAGGGAAGGCTTAGGGGATATTTTAGCAGAAGGCGTGAAAAGAGCCTCAGAGAAAATTGGTAAAGGTTCTGAGAAATTTGCCATGCATTCAAAAGGTCTTGAATTTCCAGGATTTGATGTTAGGGGATTGAAAGCTACCGCATTATCTTTTGCTGTTTCCACAAGAGGCGCAGACCACATAAGTGCGGCTGTTTTCGGACCTGAAGTTAGAGGACGGATGAACAGATTTAAGTTTGAGAAGGGTCAGGGCGAATTTGTGGCAGAGAAGGAAAACAACCTAACAATTTACGATTTATTAATGATTTGCAAGTTTTCAGGTAACCTTTGGATGAATGTTTATAGTGACCTAGCTCACTTGTACATTTTAGTCACTGGGATACCTTTGACCGTTAGAGAGTTGATAATGGCGGGAGAACGTGTCTGGAACATGGGAAAAATCTACAACATACGAGAAGGGTGGACTAGAAAGGACGACACGCTTCCACCTCGAGTGTTTAATGATCCAATCTCGGACGGTTGCGCAAAAGGATCTCACTTGACTAAGGAGGAATTTGACTTCATGCTAGACGACTACTACGGTGCTCGGGGTTGGACAGTGGATGGTGTACCAACAAAAAAGAAACTCATCGAGCTAGGATTAAGTGATTTTGCAGAGGAGATTGGTGTTTAAAATGCAGCGAAAGTTTGTTGTTTCGGATTCTGAAAAGTGTACTGGTTGTGGGATTTGCGAACTAGTCTGCTCAGGGGTTAAAGAAGGTGGGTTTAATCCCTTGCTCTCTAGAATTCGCATGGCTCGCATGGAACCTTTCGCGAACATGGCTATAGCCTGTCGTCTATGTGAAACGCCTAAGTGCGTCAAGAGCTGTCCCAGGAAAGCCTTAACAGTGGATGAGAGCACTGGAGTGATATTGGTTGATGACAAAAAATGCGACGGCTGCCGATGGTGCATGGAAGCTTGCGAATTTGGAGTCATCTTTGTACATAAGGACAAAAAAATCTCAACAGTCTGTGACCTCTGCCAACTCAACCCAAAATGTGTCGCCTTCTGCCCCGAAGGAGCATTGCAGCTTGTGACTGGCGAAGAGCTCGGACAAAGAATGAGGAAGAGAGCTTTTATGAAGCTCCTCTCCGAAACGCTTGAGGCTAAGACAACCTCAAAAGGCTCCTAGGGCGCATAGAATTGTATTCTAAACTAACAAGATCTAGAGATCGGGGAATTACATAATTGAACGAATCAAGAGAAAAGGCAGGGCAATCCAAATCTTCTGTTAACAAGAAGCCAAGAATCGGCGTTTACGTGTGTCACTGCGGCCTTAACATAGCTGGTTCAGTTGACTGCGAAGAAGTTGCTAAGTTTGCGACTTCCCTCCCCTACGTCGTGCTCTCAAAGGACAACCGCTACACCTGCTCAGATCAAGGTCAAAGAATTATAAAAGAGGACATAAAGAAGCACAGCCTCAACCGTATTGTCGTAGCTTCTTGTTCCCCTCGCCTCCACGAACCAACCTTCCGAAGAGCTTGCGAAGAGGCTGGGCTTAACAAGTACCTATTTGAGATGGCCAACATCAGAGAACACTGCAGCTGGGTGCACCTTCACGAGAAGGAGAAGGCTACAGAAAAGGCTAAGGACCTTGTCCGCATGGCCGTTGCAAAGGCATCCATACTCGAACCCCAAGAAGAGATCGAAGTCCCCATACTCAGGAAGGTTCTGATCATCGGCGGAGGAGTCGCGGGCATTCAAGCCGCCTTGGACTTGGCCGATACAGGCTTCAAGGTTTATCTTGTAGAAAAGGAGCCCAGCATAGGGGGAAGAATGGCTCAGATCGACAAGACCTTTCCAACAATGGACTGCTCTATATGCATCCTAGCGCCGAAGATGTCAGACGCTGGCAGACATCCAAACATTGAACTGCTAACTAATAGCGAGGTTGTAGAGGTTAAGGGGTACATCGGAAACTTCAAAGTGAAAGTGCTGAAGAAGCCGCGATACGTATTGAAGGAACTCTGCAACGGTTGCGGAGAGTGCGCCAACGTTTGTCCTATCGAGTTGCCAAATGAGTTTGACACGGCTTTAGCGCCCAGGAAGGCTATCTATGTTCCGTTTCCCCAAGCAGTTCCCTTAACCTATCTAATCGACATTGACCACTGCCTTAAGTGCTATAAATGCACAGAAGCCTGTATGCCCGGAGCCATAGATCTTGCACAAAAACCAGAAGAGGTTGAATTAGAGGCAGGCACCATAATCATCGCCACAGGAGCAGACGTATATGATCCCACCCCTTTAACAGAATACGGGTACCTAAAGTTTCCAAACGTCATTACATCCCTAGAATTTGAACGCCTCATAAACGCAGGTGGGCCTTCTGGAGGCCGTTTGTTAAGGCCAAGCGACATGAAAATCCCAAACTCCGTAGCTTTCGTTCAATGCGTCGGCTCTCGATCTGATAGGAGCGGGCGCCTCTACTGCAGTAACGTTTGTTGCATGAACACGATAAAGGACAGCCTCCTCATTAGAGAACACTGGCCAGAAACAAAGATATACGTCTTCTACATAGACATACGAGCCTTTGGAAAAGGATTTGAAGATTTGTATAAGCGCGCTAAGATGGAGGGAGTAATATTCATTCGGGGACTTCCGGCCGAAATAGTTGAGAACAAGAAAAACCGCAATATCCATCTCAGAGGGGAAAATACATTGCTTAAGAAACTATACGACATCGAGGTTGAGATGGTAATTCTGTCCATAGGCATTGAGCCCAGACGAGACAGCGAAGTGGTCCAGAGGCTCTTCAACCTCTCCAGAACATCAGATGGCTTTTTCATGGAGGCACATCCAAAACTTAGACCGGTTGACACGCCTACTGGAGGGGTTTTCCTCGCTGGTTGCGCCGAGTCCCCAAAGGACATAAAAGATAGTGTCACGCAAGCCAGCGCTGCGGCAGCTCGAGCAGGAATCCTAATGGCTAAGGGCAAGGTCACCGTCGAAGCCATAACACCTAGGGTAATTGATGAACTCTGCAAAGCATGTGGTCTCTGCGCGAAAGTTTGCCCATACAACGCTCTCATCGTGAACAAGGAACTGAAAAGGACGGAGGTTATCGAAGCGGCTTGCGCCGGGTGTGGCACTTGCGGCGCTGAATGCCCCTTCGGTGCCTTGTACATGCGTCATTTCACAAACGAGCAGATTTTGGCGCAGATTGACGCTGCGACGGAGCAAGATGCCGACAAGAAGATTGTGGCTTTCTGTTGTAACTGGTGCTCCTATGCGGGTGCCGATTTTGCAGGCGTGAGCAGAATGCAGTATCCAACTAGTGTTCGCATAATCAGAACTATGTGTTCAGGCAGGGTTGCGCCAAAGTTCGTGGAACACGCCTTCGCCAGAGGCGCCGCAGCAGTGTTGGTGGCTGGTTGCCACCTTGGCGACTGCCACTACATAAACGCCAATCATCAAACCCTAAAAAGGATTGAGAAACTATGGAAGAGAATGGAGGCGCTGGGGTTGGACGTGAATCGCTTGCATTTAGCTTGGATAAGTGCCGCTGAGGGTGAACGCTTCGCGTCAAAGGTCAAAGAGATGCAAGAGATCGTTGATAAGGTAAGCAGAGAAGAAATAGAAAATTCAAAAAAACTGTTCAAGGCGTAGTTGGGTGAGTTATACGTCCTTAGAACTGTTGTGTAAACCGTTAGATGTGGATAAAATCAGAATCTCAGCGTGGCCCGCAGAGAGGAACGTCTCGCAATATCTAAATCTTCATGTTGTTCATGCTTTTACTCCTTATGTCTGAGATGAATTACATATGCCAAGAAGGACACCATTAAAAAAGGATGTTGAAAACAAGGTTAGAGAAGAACTCATAGAAACTAAAAAACTAAAATATTGTTTTGAGTGCGGCATCTGCACCGCGACCTGTCCAGTTGTACAGTTGCTCCCAGATCATTATAACCCTAGAGTTCTCCTCGAAGAAACCTTTTTGAATCTGGACGAAACCCTTTCAGAAAAAGGAATCTGGCTCTGCGCTTGGTGCTATAAGTGTTATAGGAGATGCCCTCAGAGAACTAAGGTACCAGAGGTTTTAGGGTTGGTGAAAGACCTAGCGGCTGAACACGGTCGCCTGCAGAGCTTCAAAAGTGCCCTGGAGTTGATCAAGAGTGAAGTCCCCTTACCAACTGTCTGTTGCTACGCTTGTTTCCACCCTGAACGTGGTGAAGTTGAAAAGCCTTTAATCCGTGAGGCGCTCAAACGCCTTCTTGAAGAATACGAACGGGCAGAAAAGAGAAGCGCCGTATCTAGACTTGAGAAACATGGGAAAAAAGTGGCCATAATCGGCTCTGGCCCCGCAGGTCTCACAGCAGCCCAAGAACTCGTTAAGAGAAGCTACTCGGTCACGGTTTTTGAGCACCTTCCAGCGCCCGGTGGAATGTTGAGGGTTGGTCTTCCTGAGCACAGGATGCCCAAGAGTGTTCTTGATACTGAGATTAGACGTTTGGAGAATCTGGGGGTGGAGATTAAGACTAATGTGACCGTGGGCAGAGACGTTACCATCGACGAACTCTTAAGACAGGGTTACAAGGCTGTTTTCATTGCTGTCGGAGCCCATAAGAGTCAAAGACTCCGCTTGGAGGGTGAAGACTTGAAAGGGGTCGTTGACGCCCTTGATTTTCTAAGGAGAGTAAACACTGGAGAGAAGGTTGAGCTAGGCGAAAGGGTTGCGGTTATTGGAGGTGGTAACGTGGCCATGGACGCTGCTAGGGTTGCTCTGCGACAGGGCGCCAAAGAAGTTAGCGTCTTGTATCGTAGGTCAATGGAGGAGATGCCTGCGAACCCTTGGGAAATTCAAGAGGCTGAGAAGAGCGATGTCAAATTGGAGTTCTTGGTGGCACCCAAGAAGATCTTGGGCAAGAATGCTCGAGTTGTTGCCTTAGAATGCATTCGAATGCAGCTTGGAGAACCAGACGAAACAGGGAGAAGGCGACCTGTGCCTATCGAAGGTTCAGAGTTCACAATTGAATTAGACACTGTTATAACGGCTATCGGCGAGGTACCGGATTTATCCCTTCTTCCAAAAGGGGTGAATGTCACTGAAGCGAACACAGTTGCTGTGGACCCGAACACTTTGGAAACCAGTCTGCGTGGCGTTTTTGCTGGAGGAGATGCGGTGCTGGGACCTGCAACCGTTATTGAGGCCATCGTAACCGGAAAGAGAGCTGCGGCTTCTATCGATCGTTACCTAAGAGCTGAGCATGGTATAGAAAGAAGACAAAGAGGAATTAGCTGAGTGCCTTGTAATGACGCTTCCTCTAATAAACATTAAAGAGAAATGAAAAATTGTGACGTAGGAATCTCGCCAGTGACCGCAAAGTTTGTGCTGTTTTCAATCGCTGTAAAAGGCTGAAAGCAGTGGCGTATCTTAATAGTTTTAGTCAAATCAAAGTTTGAAACTTATATCATTATCTCCTCTGATAATTCTTTTCAAAATCTGTCGATCTTACTAACTACTTCTCGTAGCTTTTTTACAGATTTAGCGCCAAATTTTTTGGACATGGAATCATAGGAAGTTAATTTCTCTAATGCTGTAATCCAAGCTCCTGATTTGACTTCGGAATGCAAAACCTGCGTTCTCTCAACCGTTATTGCTGTCTCTGGACAAGATTTTTGGCATGCTCCGCAATAGATACAGAACTCTTCAACGACCGCGGGTTTTCCGCCTTGGTTTAATGTAATAGCCTTACTAGGGCAAACATCAACACACACTCGGCAATCTTTAGGGCACAAGTTTACATTTAATCGAATGAGACCTTGAATAGGCGTTTTAACATGGATAGCATCCTGCGGACATAAGAATTCACATCGTCCACAGAAGATGCATTTCTCTTCATTCACTTTAACATCAAGAATTTTCTCAGCCACCTCTCCTTTTTTTTCCACAATGACTTTTATAGCTTCAGTCGGACAATCTTTCTCGCATGGAAAAGCGCAAAGAGGGTCGCATTTTCTTACATCAACTATAATATCCTTGGTGAGTATAGGAAAAACTTCCGCCTCAACGACTGGGATTTTTTCTTTACCATTTACTTCTAGTTTTAAGGCGTTTGTTGGACATAGAACGACGCACTCACCGCAAAACGTGCATTTAGTGGGGTCCAAATCAGCAAGGATTTTCTTTATTAATTTTCCATCGCTTACTACCGCAGGAAAAAGTTTAGGGGCTTCCTCTGGACATATGCTTTCGCAAATTCCACACCCAACACATTTGTTATAATCTAGCTTAAGGACATGATGCGAAGGCAGCATTTTCCTCTCCAGAATCAATTCCTTGTCCAATTTATGTTTAATGACAGCCCCACGTTTCATGAAATCCCTCAAACTAGTAGTTGTCCAAGACAATATGCCTCACAAGATATAAACCTGTATTGCACGGTGTTAATTTATGCAGTTTCACTCGAATAATTTTACGCGTTTTTTAAGTTGTTTGGCTACATCTTCTAATCCGAGATTTCTCAGGGTAGCTTTTGTGGGTATTCCACGTTCATCCCAGCCTCTCTTCCGGTAATACCTTTGCAACATGACATCATATTTTGTTCTATTAAGCTTCGCACCTTTCAATGGACCTTTAGTCAGTGGTTCTTCAAACCATCTTGCAGGCGGAACATCCATTTCTTTACTCCAGTTTTTGCCATACTCGCGAATCCAGAAGGCGCGAATTAAATTGAATATTCTATCAGCAATTAAGTTCAAGTCCTCACGTGTCATTTCTAGGCCTGTGGCTGCATGCAAAAACTTTGTATACCATTCAAGTTCTAAACCTAGATTCCAAGGGAACCTACAGACAGTTAGAAATTCGAAAACTCCTCCGCGGATACGCTGAGATTCGATGACTTTGTCAACTTTTTCTTCGCTGTAGCTTTCACGTCCAGTTTTAACTTCCCAAGTAATTACTAAAGCATCTTTGTGGTGCGCTCCGAGCGAGCTTGTTGCGAAGGCTAATGCCATTGCAGGTGCAGCATGGCAATCATAAGCTGATATTTCGAGTCCTTTCACATGCATAGCCCAGCGATTTGCATCTCCACCAATTTGCTGAGCTGCAAAGCTAACACCTTCAGCCAATAAGTTCCCAAAACCACGTCTATACGCTATGTCTTCAATTAAAGTCTTAGTTTCCTTGAATTTGTCCCAGTGTACTTTTTCTTTGATTAACCCCTTTTCAGAGGCTTCCATAGCAAAACCAATAACATTACCCAAAGAAATCGTGTCTAAACCAAATTCGTCAGCAGTCCTGTTAAGAGCTGCAACCTTCTTTAGGTCGCCTAGGCCTATGTTTGGGCCCAACATGGCAACATTCTGGTAGTCAAGTTCCGACTCTTTCCGATCAGAATCTTTAACAACATTGCCACAGGTCATGTTACAATGGGGGCATCCGCGATTAGAAACCTTTAGTTTTTCCATGGTGAAGCCGTCTATGGCTTCTGCTTTTTCAAAAACAGCTTCACGATAATTGTATGTTGGAAGGATACTGTTTTCTTGGCTCCATTCGATAATCGCCATTGTGCCTTGCCGCTTCCAAAAAGCGTAGTCTGGCTTAGTTAGAACCTCCCTATAGGCTTCTGCACCCAACTCCTTCATTTCCTTAGGATACGCCGCATTTAACTCGCTGGAGCCAACAAAGACGACAGCCTTCAAATTCTTGGAACCCATAACCGCGCCCATTCCAGGTCTGCCACCAGCACGTCCCTCTTGAGAAACTATGTTCGCAAACTTCACAAGATTTTCTCCACCAGGACCAATGCATAAAATACCTGCCGTAGGTCCATAGATATCTCTTAGTTTTCTTTCAGTTTCAAAGGATGTCAAATTCCATAGATCTTTTGCATCGAGAAACTCGACACTCTTGTCTTGGATAAGCAGAACTATAGGCTTTTTGGCTTTACCTTCTACAATTAAGGCGTCATAATCAGCCTTACGCAACTGAACAGCAGCGTAGGTTCCAATGTTTCCATCCCCATAACCACCCGTTAAAGGGCTCTTTGCGGCTACAACAAGTCTGCAACTACTTGGCAAGGCAAAACCTGTTAGTGGACCAGTAGCGAAAACCAGCTTATTTTCAGGCGATAATGGGTCAATTCCCGGTTTAAGCTCATCCCAGAGAATTTTAGCTGCAAAACCCCTACCGCCTAGAAAATTTGTGGCAATATTTGTCTCATATTGTTCAGCAACCGCCTTATTTTTGCTTAAGTTCACCCGCAAAAACTTACCATTCCAACCGAACATAAACCCTACCATCCCGGAATAAGTGCATAATTATCTATTTGAAAGTAAATAAAATTAATGATACCCAGAAGCTAAATTATTAGTTTCTCGGGTTCTACACGCCTATTTTTCAAGCCTAAATCGCTAACCCTGAACTCTCTATTCCCGTAGAGAAACGCATGCTCTTCGCCACTGTAAAGGGCAGCTGCGATTCTCCCTGTGGCATCTGCTTTCATGATTCCGCTCCCGCTGGCGCCGCCAACGACAATTAAGTCATTCTCTTCAAAAATTAGTGGGTGACCGTCCAAAGTATTGATTTCATATAATCCGGCGAAGGCTGAAGTAGGTCGGCAATCCTTAAACTGTGGAAAATACTTCACTAGAACTTGATAGATTCCATACTGATAGAAGTTTTTCTCGGGTTGTGGTTCCTCCTCAAGTTTGAAGACTCTTGGGAACTCATCGGCGTACCCAAGCCAAAAAACACCTTCGCTGGGGAATGGTCGGATAGATATTCTAGGATTAGGCAAAATGGTGAAAGGCAAACAACCAACAGGATTAAATCCTTTCGTAAATAATAACTTTTTTAAAGCAGCATCTTTAGCTGTTACACAGAAAATCTGTCTCTTCTTAGGCTTAATGTAACATTCAATTCCAACGGCGTCCAAAAGCTGAGGAATCCACGCTCCAGCCGCCAAAATTGTCTTCTTCGCTTTAATCAACCCCTTATTCGTGTTTACACCCGCAACCCTTGCATCTTGCCAAAAATATGGCTCATTCGGAATACCTAAAGGTTCACGCGGCTCGACAACAAAGTTTTCCGCTTTTACGCCATACTGGATTTTTCCACCGAGTCTCAAAAATTCTTCCTCATAAAACTTAACAAGACAATCAGCGTCAACAACCCCCGCCTTGGGGATAAAAATGCCCTTGTAAACATTCCCTAACCTCATCAGCCGTGCCTCTTCATCAGCCGCCAAATCCGATTGCATACGTAATCTTTGAGCTAATTCTTTCTCCTCATATTCTGTATATTCAAAACTTTTTTTAGCCAAACCCTTTAAAATCGGAAGCCATTCCCTATAATCTCCTTCATTTAAAAGCCAGAGATAACCCACCCACTGCAGTTTCAAATCGACGCTTAAATCCTTCTGCAAATGACGATAAAATTCCACGGAAGAGTCTGCAAGAATATAGTTCGTATAGGAAGAGAACAAACAGCGAAAGGCAGATGCACTTTTAGCTGTACTTGCTTGCCCCGCAGCATTAAGTTTATCCACGACTAAAATTTGCGCGTTCGGATGCCTATTTTTAATGTGATAGGCTGTTGACAAACCAAGAATTCCGGCTCCAACTACAACAGCGTCATACTCAAACATGTGTTTTCCCAAATCAACAGAATTCTAAAAAGACATAATAACCATTTATAAAGATTAACTCTTCTTCTAATACCCTTTTTTCTCAAGGCTTTGATAAGAGAACACTTATTTATTTCCACGAAATATGAGATAGAGCAAATGTCTTAGAACACGGAGGAAACAATATGTATATGCTAACCAACAAAAAAGCAGTTTCAACCCTTACGTTCATATTACTCCTGATAATAGCCGCAATTGCAGGGGGTTTAATTTCTTACATGTTCACAATTGCCTCCTATATTGAAATGCCTAAGGGGGCAGTTCCTACAATAACGAGTATATATTTTGATAAGGAAAACGCTAGATCATTTAAAATTGGTGTTTTAAATCCATCATATTCGCCTGCAGATGCAACAATAACAAGAATCGCGCTGAGCTTGACAGAAGGTTCGCAACTTTACGATATTGTAGAAACGGAACCTCCAATCCAAAACGGAATCGCTATTCCGAAAGGTAAATCTTTGAACATAACATGTTCTAAAGCTCAAAAAGAAGGCGTTAATGTTACTTGGGGGGAATTTGCTGGCGAATTCGCTGGTGAAAACATTACTGTGCACGTTTTCTCGCCAGATTCTCCAGCCACAAATAAGGAGGCAACTCTCCCATTTGTCAAACTTCAAATAACCGACACGGATTTTGACTCCAAGGTTTCGTTTAGAAGATTTAACATCACGATGAGGAATGATGCGCAATCGGAGATTAACTTAACCATAAATGAAATACTAGTGCCTGGAGTCAACGACTTGAGAAGAATATCGCCAGAGCTGCCCCACATAATCGCAACGGAGCCTGTTCAGTTTACATTTAACGGAAGTTGGCATGGCCTAACAAAAACTAAGCTCACAGTTTTTACTGAAGAGGGGTACATTTTTTCCAAAGACATTGAGTTGCCACAAGTTTACGCCATGATTCAAAAGGTAATTTTTAATGAAAACTATACTGATCACTTTAACGTGACAGTGTCTAATCTTGCAGAGTCAGCTAACTATGTTAATGTCACGAAAATTATGTGCACATTAGAAAATGGAACAAGTATCGAAAGAACTCCGTCAGTAGGCATAGCACCAAACTCAACTTTTACGTTCAAGTTTGACTGGAATTGGAAAGAATATAGAGGAAAGAAAATTAATGTGACAGCCTATTTATTGCAAGATTTCGAAACAGACACATTTATAACGACGGCGCCGTCACCGATCATCGTTAAGGTCTTGAATGAAAAAGAAGTTTTCGATTTGAAAGACAGAGCACACTTTAACATCACACTGCAAAATCATCGATCCTCACTCGATGCGGTTAACATAACAGAAATGTTAGTGAAGGAAACCGGGGAGGTAATAAATGGCACAAAGGCAGATCCGCAACTTCCATATGGCGCAATTGCGCCCAATCAAGCAACATCGTTTTACTGTAATATCAGCGATTGGACAGAACGCGCGCGCAGAGGCGAAAACTTGACTTTGATCATACACGCCATAACAAACCAAACATTGGGAAACTACACGTTTGAATTCGTGTTTACTCTTCCAGCAGCAGAACTTAACATATCAAATATAATTCACACAGAGATCAATGGAACAAGATATTTGAACATAACCGTGGAAAACTTAGATTATTCTGTATGGAATCTTACAACATCAAAAGTGATAATAACGCTTCAAAATCAAACTGAACCTTTGGAGCAAATGTTTCCCAAAAACCAGATGATCCTCAAACCAAGTGATAGGGCTTTTCTGCTTTGCTTATTTGACTGGGAGAAACACCAAGGTGAGAACATAACCATAACGGTAATTACCAGTGAAGGGGTAGAAGCCTCACAAACGTACCATATTCCGTATTCCATTCCATAAGCTTGTACATTTAACAACATTGGTATTTTAAGATAAAAAGAGGAGAATTAGGTTATTTTAATAAACCTTCCTATTCCCTTTTCTACTGCCTTGTTATAGGCAATTTTAGTTGTAACCGCATCTTGAACTGCTAAGCCTGTCGACGTGAAAATTGTTATTTCCTCTCGCCTTTCTCTGCCAGACTTTAAGCCAGCAGCAATCTCACCTATTTCCGCCCATACATTTTCCTTTGTTATTATTCCTTGGCTTAGTGGAACATTTATTTCCCCACTGTGCGAGGCTTGTTCCCAATCGTCAACAACTACTTTCGCCCTTTTCAAAATGGCCGGATCCAGCTCCTCTTTTCCTGGTGCATCTGCGCCTATGCAGTTGAAGTGCATTCCAGGGGAAACCGTGTCGTTCATGACTAGGGGTTGTCTTGAAGGGGTTGCGGTTACGACTATGTCTGCCCCTTCAACCGCTTGTTTTATGGTCTCTACCGAGATAATTTTGCATAAGTGTCCATATGCATGTTCGGTTTCAGCCACGAACTTTTGTTTTGTTTCTCTGCTTCGGCTCCACACTCTGACTTCTTCTAGTTTTCTATAAACTTCTAGAAGGGCCATTAGTTGAGTTCTTGCTTGGGATCCGGCTCCAACAAGTGCTACAATTTTTGAGTCTTTTCTTGCGAGATATTTTGCTGCTATTCCTCCTGCAGCGCCTGTTCTAATGTGTGTTATGGTTGTGCCGCCCATTATTGCCATTGGAAAACCGTTTTTGGGATCTATTAGGACTATCACAGCCATGATTGTTGGAAGGCCGTATTTTGTTTGGTTGTCAAGATGCGCATTCACTATTTTTACTGCTGATATATCTAGTTCTTCAAGGTAAGACGGCATCGCTCTCAGGTCGCCGTTATACTTCTTGTAGAATAAGTAAATTTTCGCTGGCATCTGAGCCCGTCCTAGGCCCTTCTCTTTAAAGGCTGATTCAACGGCTTTCATAACTTCGGCCATAGAAAGGAACTTTTTTACTTCATCATCAGTTAATAGTAGAGTTTTCAAATTTTATCCCTCAAAGCCGAGAAGTTACTTTCGTGGCTTAGTGTTTGATATATTTTTTGGGCAAAATCCAACAGTTTCATTATCGTTAGAATAAAATTGCCATAGAGCCTTTAAACATTTAAAATGGAGAGTTTCGAAAAAGAAGTGGAGGTCAGCTCTAAACAGAATTATTAAGTTAAGCCTTACTGATAAACAGGTATCCCTTCATTTGGATCGCCGAGAAGTTTTGCAAATTCAGCAATTAAACGTCGTGTTATCGGTCCTGGTTTGCCGTTGCCGATTATTCGTTTGTTAACTTCTACTAGTGAGACAATTTCAGTCGCTGTCCCAGTGAAGAAGGCTTCATCTGCGGTGAACAGGTCTGTTGGTGTGATGTTGCCTTCAATAGTTGTGTATCCAATTTTTTCGGCTAATTTAATGACAACCTGTCTCGTTATTCCAACTAAAGCGCCTGTTGAAGTTGGAGGGGTTATGACTTTTCCATTTTTAACTATGAAAAGGTTTTCGGCAGCCCCTTCGCTTACGTAGCCGTTTTTGTCTAGACACAGGGCCTCATCATAACCAGCAATGTTGGCTTCGATTTTGGCGAGTATGCTGTTCATGTAGTTTAGGGATTTAACTTCATGGGATGTTGCATCCACAGAGTCTCTTCTCACCCAGACAATCATGGCTCTTAGCCCCTTTTCTTTCGCTTGAGCTGAATGAATTTTTATAAAGTCGGTTATGATTATGACTGTTGGTTTTTGGCATTTTCTCGGGTCGAGCCCTAAATCGCCAACGCCTCTTGTGACAACAAGGCGTATGTAAGCGTCCCGCAAGTTATTTTTCCGCAATACTTCCAAAACAGCATTTATCATTTCGTCTTTTGTTAATGGAATATCAAGCATTATTACGCGCGCTGAACGGTATAGCCTATCTATGTGTTCTTTTAGTTTAAAGACAACACCTTTGTATACGCAGATTCCTTCAAAGACTCCGTCTCCATACAAAAGTCCATGGTCATAAACAGAAATTTTCGCTTGCGACTTTGGATAATACTCTCCGTCTATGTAGACGAGCAACTCCTTTTCCAATGTTTTATCCTCCAAGCTTGAGAACTTAGTCTATTCAATTAAGGTTTGATATATCTTTTGTAAAAATTGGTTGTTTTTCGTCATTGCTAACCATAGAATTGGGGTCTTTTCGAGAGGTGCTTAGGTAGTGGTAGCGGTTTGAAGGGTTTGTCTCTTGTTATTTCTTCAACCTCGCTTACCAGCTCTTCAAGTTTCATTTTACGTATTCCCCCGGCTTTTCTATCCCTTACTGGAAGCATGCCAGATTCCACTTCTTTTCGCCCCACAACAACTATGTAGGGAACCCACTCCATTTCTGCCTCTCGGATTCTCTTTTGTAAAGTCAATGTTCGATCGTCAATGTCTACGCGTATGCAACGCTCCTCTATAGCATCGGCCAGTTTTTCAGAATACTCAAGGTATTTGTCTGACATTGGGATTATGCGTACTTGTGTTGGTGAAAGCCATAATGGAAGCATTGGTGGTTTGCCGCTTTGCTGTTCTTTGTAAGCTTTTTCTAGTAATGCGTATACGCATCTTTCAATTGCTCCACTTGGAGAACAGTGTAGAATCAGTGGATGACGTTTTTCGCCTTTTTCATCAACATAGGTTATGTCGTATCTTTTCGCATTTTCTACATCTATTTGGTCTGTTGAGAGGGCTGCAGCTTTATCTTGATTGTCTACGAAGTTAAAGTCCCATTTCAGCGTAAAATAGAAGAAGCGTTCTTTCCAAATTTCAACCAGCACTGGTCTGCCGAAGACCTTCGCTAAGGATGTGATGAAGTCTTTGTTTTCTTCGTAGAAGTCTTTTGTGAATCGTATCGCCGCTTCATAATCACCCTTGGATAAGCCTATTTCTTCTAGGGTTTGTATGCAGAGTTTGAATCGTGTTATTAACTCTTTTTTGGCTTGTTCTAAGTCTGCACAGAAGGCGTGGCAGTCCGGCATTGTGAAGGCTCGTAGCCGCCTTAAACCAACGACTTCTCCACTTTTTTCTCGCCTGAAACTGTAGCGTGTTAATTCGTAAACTTTCAGGGGCATGTGTTTGTAAGAGAATTGTGTGTCGTGAATCATTAAGAATTGTCCGAAGCACGCGGCGAACCGTAGAAACAGCTCTTTATCCTCTGATTTTAGTAGATACTGCCTTGCGGGGAAGCGATTTATATAGTCTGCTAGGCTTGGATGCTGAAAGTCATACATGACTGGGGTTTCAACTTCCATGGCGCCGTATTCTATCATTTTGGCGTTGACAAAGTGTTCAAGTAAAGATTTTATTAGTCGTCCTTTTGGATACCAGCGTATGTTTCCAGGGTCGCTTCCAAGCTCATGATCAGCGATTTCCAGTCTTTTCATTAAAGGCACATGTGGCGGCATTTGTTGGCTTGCCCTTACCTTTGAAATCTCATATTTTGCGAGTTTTTCGAGGCTTTCATTTCTTTTGAAATCAAATTCTTCTACGGGTATCATTTTTCCGTCTGGCTGGAGAACGTACCAGAACGACTCCAGTTTTTCCTCAGCTTTCACCGCTTCAGAAACCTTTTCTTCTTTTTCCTCTTTTATTTTGGCAGGTAGGATTACGCGGGATTGTTCTGCAAGCGGATGCCCTTTTATTGATACCGTGAATTGTTTGTTCCAGCCGAAGGGTGCACGGTATGTTTCTATGCCTTTCTCTTTTGCGTGGGCTTCCATAGCCTTGACTACTTTTAGTGCTTCTGTGGGCTTTGCTAGATTGCTGCTTAAGTGTGCGTATGGATAGATTAAAATTCTGTTTACCTTCAGCTTTTCGAGAAAAGCCTGAACTTCGCCTATGGCTTTTTTGGCTACTGTTATGTTGTCGCCTTCCTCAACCGCCGTGAACAGGACAACGATTTCTTCTAGGTGTGTTTCTTTCTTTTCGGCTTCTTCAGCCATTGTTATTTCTTTCTGTATGGGTTTGTACTCGATGAAGTTTGAGTGCAACTGTAAAATTCGCATTTAAATCGCCCGTTACTTAGCCCTTATATCGCCACTTCTCAAGCATCTTCTCCTTTTTTGTTCTCTTCTTATACTCTTTATAATGTTCCTTACAGAGATAAGCGCGTCTTTCGCTGCTGCCAACGTTTAAGCCAGCAGACCTAACCCTTTCTGCTGAAAGCGAACGAGTAGCCCCTCTGCTACACCCGGATACACTACATTTGACGCCTTTATCAACTCGTCCCAAATTTTAACGCCTCTCGCATGCTAGTTGCTTTAATGCAATACAATATACGTCATTCCTTAATTTCTTTTTCATAAAGCAAACGTGCCCTTCGATAAATTTCTGTTTTGTCGCCGAAAAATGTTGGGCCTGGAACCTCAACAACAAGTGATGCGGCTACGGAGCCTACGCATGCACACCGCAAATAGTTTTCGCCATTAATGTATTCAGCTAGAAAACCGCCGATAAAAGCGTCTCCAGCTCCGGTTGGGTCAACGACTTTCTCTGGCTTGCATGCTGGAATGTTATAGAAATTGCCTTCGACGGAAAGTACGGCGCCTTTCATTCCTAAAGTGACTATTACTGCTTTGACGCCGTGGTCATGAATTGCTTTTATGGCTGAATTAAGGTTTGACTGGTTTGTGACAGCTTCAATTTCGGTTAAAGATGACTTGTAAATGTTTACGAGGTCTAGTATACGTTTGTCTGTTAGCGGACCGTGAGTAACGTTTCCGTTTTCGTCAAAGTTTCGCACTAGTCCCTGCGGATCAAGAGACAGAACGTCAGTACAACTTCTCAGTTTCTCAGCTACTTCGTATGTGATTTCACCAGCTATGGGTGCAATATGGATAGCTCTGGCTTTCAGGGAACTGGGCAAATCTTCGACAGTAATAGGTGGCGCTCTGTTCTTTAACCGCAAAGCACGGCCTGAGAAGTCGCTACTGTATTTTAGCTCAAAACGTGTAGTCTGTGCATTTTCAACTCTAGCCACTCCAGACAAATCGACGCCCTCTTGTCTGAGCCACCACAAGTAAGCGTTTGGAAAATCACCGCCAACCTTGGAGATAACAGAAACCCTCGTATCCAAACGTCTAGCAGCAAAAGAAACATAAGCTGCAGAACCGCCCAAAACAACAAAGGGCATATTCCTATCTGGCAAAAAAATAGAATCTATGCTGAAGTGCCCCACTGAAATGATATCAAACACTTGGGATTTTGGCCTCCATCCAGAATATTCTATGTAATGGAACTTAAATGCAGCGGAAAACGCTCAAACAGAGGTTCTATGCTGCCCCTATGCCATAAAAGAACACATGGAGACATATTAAACCTTTGACTGAAGCAGAAGAATGGCCTTAGCCAGGTCTCCTCCGCATTCTTCCAGCGCTTTTCTGGCTTCTTCTAGGCTTTTTCCCGTTTGGTCTGCCACAAGCCTCACATCTTCTTCTGGCATAGTTAGTTTGTGTTCTGCGGCTTTTTCGGTTATTTTTCCGCCGGTTACTTGAAAGATTTTTTGCCCTTGAACTTCGAGTATTGCTACTTCTGGTTCTTCGATGGTGATTTCTTTGCTACTTGTTTTTATGATAACTTGTTCTACGTCCGGTACGGCGTCCATACTCATGCCCATGCGTTGCATCATTCGTTTTGCTTCACGAGGACTTACGCGCCTATGCATAAGATTCATCCTCCACCTAACATTTACTATTTCAAACCTTCATATACTTAAATTTCTTCCATGCAACCACGCCTAACCTTAACAGCAACACCCTTCTTGAAGGCTCTCATCTCTTCACCCGACAGCGCGGCACGCCCAACCGCCAAAACTTTGCCACTTTCATCAACAACAATGACCTCGTCTTTTGGACGGATTTCATCATCAGCTTTAATGACATGCACTGCGAAGACGTCGCCGCCTTCAGCAATAAACTTTGAAACATTATCTTTAACAGTAACAAAGCATTTTGCAGACCACGCATTCTGGGCAATTCGTTTTGCGCCTGTAATGCTTAGGGAGAATAAGCCGTCTGTCGGGCGGAGGGTTGCAAGCCTTTTACCATCCAGATAAATGTGGCGAATTCTGCCGGTTCTTTTGGAATGCACTATTTCCACATTTTCTGGGAAAAGCTTGGCGCCTACCATTTTTCCGAACTGGTAGTCTGCTACGCTTCTAATTCGTTTAAGGCCGTCTTCCAAGTCTACACACCATTAATCATTCTATTGCAATTCGACAACTATAAACACAACGAAATAGTAAAAACAGTTTAGGTGCATAGGCAATTGCGATGCGAAGTCTGCGGACACAAAATTTTCGGCAAATCCTACAAAGTCATAATTGAAGAGGCAAAGCTAACAGTATGCACCGAGTGCTCAAAACATGGAACAATGGTCTGGGAAGAAGAACCAACGCCTAAAACCATAACACCAAAACCCAAAACAACACTCCAGCCATTAAAAACCCAAAGCAAAAAACCACCAGAAACAACAATAGACACAAACCTAGAACTCATAGAAGACTTTGACGTGAAAATAAGGCAAGCAAGAGAAAAGCTGGGACTTTCCCATGAGGGACTGGGCAAAAAAATAAACGAAAAAGTGTCAGTTCTCAAAAAAATTGAAACGCGAAAGATGACGCCCAACAATAAGCTTGCAGCAAAACTGGAGCGCACCCTAAAAATTAAGTTGCTAGTCCCAGCTTCGGAGGAAAAAGTTCCTCTAACAAAAATTCCCAAACCACCAAGCCGCGAACTAACCCTAGGAGACCTAATCCAACTAAACAATAAGGACAAGGAGAAGGAGGAGCCAGCAGAACGAAAGCCATCATAGTTCAACGTAGACAATCTTTTGAAAACTCAAGTCTGGAAGAGCTCAAAAACTTGGCGGAATCCGCAGGTTACACAGTTATTGGCAAAATAGAACAGGTTAGAGAACCTGACTCCCGCTACCAAATAGGTGCTGGAAAAGTGGAAGAACTTGCTAAACTTGCTAAGGAAACAGGCGCCCAAAAAATAATTTTTGACAATCCACTAAAATCAGTTCAAGCCTACAATTTAGCAAAAGCCACAGGAATCGAAGCAATTGACCGCTTTCAACTAATCCTTGAAATCTTCACAAGAAGAGTCACCACAACCGAAGCGAAACTGCAAATCCAGCTCGCAAGACTAGGATACGAGTTGGCACATGCAAAAGAAAAGGTAAGACTAGCCAAGATGGGAGAACAGCCCGGATTCATGGGACTTGGCGCATATGAAGTGGATGTCTATTACGAAGCCGTAAAAAGACAAGTACATGCCATACGTAGAAAATTAAAGAAAATCCGTGGAAAACGACAATTGCACCGCGAACGGAGAGCGGAACTAGATTTTTCATCAATTTCTTTAGCTGGATACACAAACGCTGGAAAAAGCTCGCTGTTTAACGCGCTCACAGAGGAAGAAGTCCCAGTGGATGAAGCTTTATTTACAACAATCTCCACAACAACGAGGCTTGTGGAATTTTCAAAGAAAAAGTTTCTATTGACGGACACCGTTGGCTTCATAGACCGTTTACCATTAACATTGATAGATGCTTTCCATTCAACCCTCGAAGAAACCATCTACTCAGACCTAATACTCCTACTAGTGGACGTAAGCGAGCCAATAAGCATCATTAAAAAGAAACTTGCCGTCTGCATAGAAACAATAGAGCGCATAGGAGCATCCGGCATCCCAATAATAACAGCCCTAAACAAAATCGACCTACTACCAGAAATAGAAACTCATCAAAAACTCGAAAGCCTAAAAGAAAAAGCGCCAAACCCCGTGCCCATATCGGCATTGTACAAAACCAACATTGACTTACTAAAACAGGAAGTAATGAAAATGCTGAAAAACTATGTTCGAGCCACATTCACCATCCCATTAACAAGCGAAACCATGTCATTCATATCTTGGCTTTTCAAAAAGGCAGACGTGCAAACAATAAAATACACGGAGAATTCTGCCCACGTGGTTTTTGAGGCAATCCCATCGTTTGCAGAGAAAGTTAAAAACCGCGTAGAAGAATTTAACGGAAAATTTGAGAAGGTCTAAGCAATAGAAAAACGGCAAAGTGAAAAATATGCCTGGGGTTGTAGTATTAAGGTGGGGTCACAGACCGCGTAGGGACGCGAGGCTTACAACCCACGTTGCATTAACTGCAAGGGCGCTAGGAGCCTCAGGTCTTATACTATCAGACATAGAAGACGAAAAAATCAGGGAAACAATTGAAAAAGTCACAAAAAACTGGGGAGGCTCTTTCTTTTTTGAGATGGGAGTACCTTGGAAAAAAGCTGTAAAAGACTGGAAAGGAAAAGGCAGAATAGTTGTTCACTTAACAGCTTACGGAGAAAACATCCAAACAAGTGACGTGTTAAAGAGGATTAAAAAATCCGGAAAAGATATTTTAATCATTGTTGGAAGCCAAAAAGTTCCAAGGGAATTCTTTTCAGAAGCAGTTTCTGACTTTAATGTAGCTATTGGAAATCAACCTCACTCAGAATGTGCTAGTCTAGCTGTTTTTCTAGACCGTTTACTCGAAGGGGAAGAGCTGACAAAAAGTTTTGACGGCGCAAAAGTAAGGATAATCCCACAGAAAAGAAGGAAGAAGATGGTAAGAAATTATTATCTCTGATTCTAATTTCATAAAGAGATTTAAATTAAAGCTTACGAATATATAATATAGCGAGACAAGTGTTCAACAGTTGAGCAAAAGGGTCACCATGTTATCAATCATAGACGATACAACATTAATGAAGGTTGCAGAAGCCTTAGGTGAAGAAGAAGCCGTTAAACTAATTGAAATTCTCAAAAACTCAGATGAAACAACAGACGACGAAATAGCCAACAAAACGGGAATAAGGTTGAATTCCGTCCGTAAAATCCTCTACAAACTTTATGACCATTCCCTTGTAAGCCTAAGAAGAACACGCGATCCAAAAACTGGATGGTTCATATTCCACTGGAAACTTCAACCAGACCAACTTGAAGGTTTCATACTAAGCCAAAAACGCAGGGTGCTTGAAAAACTTAACATCAGACTTGGATACGAGAAAAACCACGACTTCTACAATTGCTACACGCCGGGATGCAAACGAGTCCCATTTGAAGATGCTGTGGAAATTGTCTTCCGATGCCCCACATGTGGCAAACCTTTAATGCATTGCGACAACGACAAATTCGTTCAAGCACTAACAAAGAAAGTCGAACAATTAAGGAAGGAACTGGGTGAGTGAAAAGCTTCCATCGAGAGAGCAAGCGTTACAATTTCTCCGGCAAAGTGGATGCAAAGAAAACGTTATAAGACACGCCGAAGCGGTGACTCAACTTGCCGTCGAAATCGCGAAAGCTTGTAAAGAAAGAGGGTTAGATGTTGATTTAGAACTTGTGGAGATAGGAGCCCTTCTACATGATATTGGACGGGCAAAAACGCACAGCGTCTACCACGCAGTTATAGGAGCTGAAATTGCAAAATCACTGGGTTTGCCGGAACAGGTCATTTCGATAATAAAAAGGCATGTTGGCGGCGGGATAACAGCAAGAGAAGCGAAGAAACTGGGATGGCCAAAGGACATTTATGTTCCACAAACCCTTGAGGAAAAAATTGTTTCATATACGGACAAACTTATTGAGGGCTCGCGGCGGGTACCAATAGAAAGAACTATAGAAATTTTTTCTAGAGAGTTACCATCCTCTGCCATTGCGAGGATACGAAGGCTGCACGGGGAAATGTCTGCTTTGATTGGTGACAGCAAATGCCTACCGTGACGTTGCTTACGAAAGTCTACAACAATTTTCAACTGAAGCTTGTTGACAAGTTTTTAAAGTCAACACTTAAAGGTTTGAGGGTTGAAACGAAAATCTGGGGGGTTACCTCCCGCGGATGGATTCAAATAGCCGTTTCTGGCGAAGATGAAAACGTGGCGTTACGTTATTTAGCTGACGAGATGGGACTGTGCCCAACGTACATTGAGCACGTAGAGAAGTTCTCACTAATAAAAGGACGCATAACAGACCTGAACAAAAGCAAAAGCCAACTCTTCATAGACGTAGGAGTATTCTCACCTAAAATTGTTGACGCCACAATCACTCTTCAGCATTTACAAGCGCAGCTTGTTGATGGAAGAAAAGTTGCACTTAAAAAATTTGTTGAGCTTTTTGGTTTTTACGAAAGCTTGCCATTAACCGTTAAAATTTCCAGCATAAATAAAGAGGAAAGCCGCGTAGAAGCCATGCTATCGGAAAAACAACTTGCCCAATATAGAAATTGGGCGAGGTCTCTGCTCGATAGATTAATAGTTTTAGGTGCACCTCTTCATGAGGTTAAGTTGGCTTTAAAAATGGCAGGGTGTAACCGCGACGTAGTGGGCATCGAGCCTTTAGGATTATTTGAGTATACTGTTGTATGCAAACTGGGAACAG